>Ga0209006_10000347_pt1 | contig 46896 bp, 34 predicted proteins | sample JacPin_JW_Ref_O2_FD_188567 | JGI IMG/M metagenome (GOLD analysis project Ga0209006, IMG submission 188567) | Forest soil microbial communities from Algoma, Ontario, Canada - Jack Pine, Ontario site 1_JW_Ref_O2 (SPAdes) (version 2) | ecosystem: Environmental > Terrestrial > Soil > Boreal...
TGGGTCGGTACACACGAGAACATTTTCGTTCTGGGGCCAACTGGTGTCGGGAAAAGCTTCGTAGCTTGTGCTCTGGCACAGAAGGCGTGCCGCGATGGCTATTCGGCATTTTACACTCGTGCCAAACCCTATTCCGAGATCTCGCGATGGCGCGCGCCGATGGTAGCCTGCGCAGTTTGTTGGCTCGACTCAGCCGCATCGATGTCCTGGTGATCGACGACTGGGTGATGGCTCCGCTATCGGAGCCAGAGCGGCGCGACTTCTGGGAGATCTGCGAGGACCGTTACCAAGTGCGCTCGACGATCCTGACTTCGCAACTGCCGGTATCACGATGGCACGAACAGGTCGGTGATCCGACACTGGCCGACGGTATCCTCGACCGGCTGGTTCACAACGCCCACCGCATCGAGATGCGGGGAGACTCAATGCGAAAGAATCGTGGCAAGCCGAACTCATAAGAGGCTCTCATCGGAGGTGTTATATCTCACTTGTCGGGGGACTCGCCATACTGGTGCAAAAGCGCGCTTAAATCGGACCCGTCATCAGCGACATGCCTGACCGAACGGCCCTCCGATGTGAAAAGGAAATAGGGATAACAGGCGTGAGAGAAATTTCCCTCGCCTAGCGGTTCCGTACAACTGGAGCGTTGCTGTACGATCAGCTGTCCCCTGCGGCTCCCGCTCGGAATAATGCCGTAGTCAACCGCTCCGGCGATTAGCATTTTTGCCCTTCTGGTAGGAAGATCTAGTCTCCACAACGCTCCCGAAGTCACAGAGAAATCGCTCATGAAGTAGACACTTTTGCTGTCCAGAGAAACCTTCGGTGAGGTGAGTACATGCTTCCATTCAGGATCGGCGGACGGCCGCGAGTAGAGGCGCTGAGGCTCGCTGCCCTCAGTCGTGGAAACCATCCATATTTCACTCTCTTTGATCACGCGAACATGAGTGTCAGGCGTGAAGGTGTGAGCCTGTCGCGCAAACACTATGAATGTATTATCAGGAGCCAGATTCGCCTCGGCGTCCATCCCAAGTTTCGTCTTCTGGTGGCGTAGACCCTGCGAGTCCACGAATACTACATTTCCGCCAACAATTTCCGCCTTTTGGGCAAATAACACGGCAGGCAGCAAAAGCCCAACTTGAAACAGCCGCTGCAGGCAAGCGTCCATTTTTCCCACCAACTATAGATTATCGGAGAAAACACCTCTCTCGGAAGAGCGAGACTCTCGCCAAACGCATCGATGTCTCCGACGGTCAACCTGTCTGGCAAGTAACCAGAACTAAGGACCTCAGGTCGCGGTCGGAGCGCTCTTCGCGCTCCGGGTCGCTGAATGCTGATGCGGGGACAGGACGTGCCGTCCTTTCCCCACGCCCCTTTCCTCGCTTGCGGCGCTGTTCCTCCGCTGCGCTTCGGATAGTTTTTTGTTGACGAAGCCGAACACTTCTTGCACAATCGAGATGCCAGCGTCGCTACGCTCCGAAGGTGTTCGGGTTCATCCCGGAATGCCGTTCGGCTTCCCTTCGGAATCAGCGTTCGGCTTCGCCGGAATCCTCACCTCCCTTGTATTCGCGGGGACAGACCCTGAAATGATGATTTTCGAAAACGTTAGGCAAGTTATGGATCAGTTGGTTGTTGGTGGAGTTCCACCACTTCCGCTGGAAGCGCGATGCGAAAATCGGCTATGCCTCGTGCGGGGTAAGCGTCGCGGGCGCCTGCGAAATGGATGACGCAAGTCAAGCGGCGGGGCAGGCCGAAGGGGAGCAAGAACAAACCAAAGGCGTAGCTCGGTTATTCTTTCGCACAAGAAATCCTTGGCTTCGGGTTCCGATTGTAGAAAGAATTCGGTTTTTGATCCGGTCGGCCCGGCAAGCTGCACGAACCATTCGCCGGCCCAGCCACCCTAATCGAATTCAGCCCAAACAATGGTATGGTCGGAGGCTCCGGCGACTTTCCGTGGGGCCATATCGACTTCGGCCAGATGGCAACGCGCGGCCAGCTCGCGTGTTGCCAGTATGTGGTCGATGCGCCAGCCGAAATTGCGCTCGAAGGCATTGCGAAAGAAATCCCAGTAGGTGTATTGAACGATATCGGGGTGGAGCTTGCGAAAGACGTCGACGAAACCCCAGGCGACCACCTCCTTATAGGCGTTTCTGGCGTCGATGTGGAAATCGGGATCGTTCACGCGTTTTTCAGGATGGTAGACATCGATTGGCTCGGGAGCGACATTAAGGTCGCCAAGCCAGATCGCCGGCGTGTCGGGGTTCAGGGTGCTTTCAAAATAAGCGCGCAGGCGCCGATACCAGGCGAGCTTCAGAGCGTATTTCTCTGAAGAAATTGAATAACCCTGCGGAACGTAAGTGTTGATAATCGGAATCCCGCTGACGACGGTCTGGATGATCCGGAAATCTTCGTTGTCGGCCCCTTGATGCAGGCCGTGAACGACTTTTTCCGGTGGCGTGCGGGTGAGCGTCGCGACCCCGTTATAGGCCTTCATGCCGCGAAATGAGGCATGGTATCCCGCGTCGCGGATCGCATCGAGGGGAAAATCCTGATCCTGGATCTTGGTTTCCTGCAAACACAGCACATCGGGTTTGTGCGCGGTTAGCCAATCGAGCACGATCGGCAGCCGACGCCGGATGGAGTTTACGTTGTAGGTGGCGATCTTCATCGAGATGAGCGGCTCGGCATGCTTGATTATCCCGCGTGTTCGCGGCGGTCCGGGCCGACGGTCGCGGATACGCAAAAGGCGGTTGAGGCGCGCGGGCTCGGTTTTGCAAGTTTGGCGGTTGGATGGTCCGAGTGCGGATTTACAAGTTTTCTGAGAAAAAGACGAGGAGGGGCAGGGGCTTATAGGTTTGTGGGGGCACGGATGCGGGTCCTGATGTGCTGAAATTAGTGTCGTCTATGCCCGCCTGTTAAATGTGGTGTGCGGGCAGACTCCGAGCGCTCAATTATGGATCGGTCCGTGACCAACACAGGTGGATATATCTGGAAATGCGTCCGCCCCGCTCCGGTTCGCCATGATGCTGCGATGGGTGGAAGATCGTGACGATGGCGCGCAGCAGGGTGTTCGTCAGCTCGGTGATTGAAGGGTTCGCGGAATATCGCCAGGCCGCCCGCAGCGGGATCGAACAGGCTGGCGGTGACGCGGTTCTCGTCAATGAGGATTTTCCGGCACAGGCGAACTCGTCGCGGAATACCTGCCTTGACGCCATCGATAGCTGCGACGTTTTTCTTCTTGTCCTCGGCGCGCGGGGCGGCTGGAAAACGCCGTCGGGTCGGCTCGTCGTGGAGGAAGAATTTGAGCATGCCCGCGCGCGAAAGCTCCCGGTACTGGTGTTCCTCGAAGACGTTCCGCGCGACGGTGATGGCCAGCGCCTATCGAAGCGCCTCTCCGACTATGTAGACGGCAATTTCCGCTTGAGGTTCAGCGGCGCGTCCGAACTCCGGGACCAAGTCGAGCGCACTGTGCGCGCATTATTGATTACACATAATAATCGACCTATGGACCATGATTCGATCGCAGCTCACCTCGTGAAGCCGTACCGCTTTTCGGACCAGACCAGTCTGCGATTCGCCATCGCGCCGGAACGCGTGGAGGAGATATTCGATCCGCTTGATCTCGCCTCGCCGGATTTTGCGGAGCGGATGCTGGAAATCGGACACAGTCGCGATGTGCGGCTGTTTGGCTACCTTTATGCCAAAGAAGCACCCCGGCTGGAGCAAACGTGGCTGGTTATAGAACAGCCGCTAGGAAATAACCTGAGCGACGGCCGCCAGGGGGTCCGGCTGGCGATTGGGGAGAACGGCGTGGTCCTGATCGATACGAACGCGACGGGGCGAACCCAGCGGAGCAATTCTTTCGACCGGACATCATGACCGTCTCGATTGAAACTCTGGAAGGCTTGCTTGTTGCGAGCTTTCGGTTCACCCAGGCCCTGTACGACGGTAAAGACCCCTACAAACGCCATCAGCGCTTTTACTGGAATAGCGTTCTCGTCGGGATGGGAAACCGCAGCCTGGTGCGCAATCCTGTTAGCCAGCAGCAGAGCTACAGGATGAGCGTCGGGGACAAAGATGACGCAATGCTGGCGTTTGCGACCGCAAGGCTGGTCGCGCGGGCCGACATCGCACAGCCGGATAAAGAAATCGAGCGGGCGATCCTGTACTGGCAGCGCGAGGCAAAAGATAATCGCTGATTCATATCTGCTTGTCGCTGTCGCCGGGCAGAAGCAGTTGCGGCACATGGGAGAAGGTCCAGGGACCCGCCTCGAAGGCCTGATCGAGCCCGGCCATTATTGGGGGCACGCCGTTTCGTTGCCGACGATGCGATTGACAATGGCCGGGATCGCCTCGTGCTGCCAGGCAATGAGAACTGCTCCGTCCCTTGACAGGACGTCGTCAACAAGTGAATTCTCGTCGCCCTTGAGGTGGGAGATATTCAAGGGAGAGCTACCTGTTCGGCGAGGCCGTATTCTCCGATGTGGTACAGCGTTGAGCTATTCCTCCCTGTGGTCGACTTGGGCGTCGCCAAATCATGGCGACCCGGAACAAACAGATTGGCAATGTGTGCCCGATTCCATCAACTGTCCGGGTGGGTCTTGATTCCGGTTGCGCTCGCGGCCATCACTGGCTGTACGCGCTGATGGTCTTCGTTCTTTAGAACTACCACCGAGTGCGAGCGGCGGTAGAACGACCCTCGTCCCGACGGTTACGTTCAACCGGGAAGCATTCAAGGACCTTCGCTATCATATGATCGCGGAGATACTCTCGGTCCTGACCCGCAAGCGTGGAGCGTTGTCAGTTCACGTGCGCAGTTATGCGCCCTCGATCTTTTCGGGAACAGGAGAAGGATAATGACAAAAATGTTCGGTGCAACTTCAACAACGGAAGATGTTTTATCAGGGATAAATTTGGAGGGCAAACGAATCCTCGTGACCGGTGTCTCGGCTGGCCTCGGTGTGGAGACCGCGCGGGCCTTGGTCGGGCATGGCGCCCAGGTAGTGGGTGCAGCGCGGGATTTGACAAAGGCGCAAGCGGCAACTGCCCAGGTCCGCAAGGACGGTGCCGCCGGGGGCGGAAGTTTTGAGCTTATTGCACTCGACCTTGCCGACCTGAAAAGCGTGCGTGCCTGCGCCGAGGGATTGCTGGCAAAGGGCAAAACTCTCGACGTGGTCATCGCCAATGCCGGAGTGATGGCCACACCGTTCGGCCATACGGCGGATGGGTTTGAGACGCAGTTCGGCACCAACCATTTGGGCCACTTCGTGTTTGTCAATCGGATTGCGCCTCTCATCGCCGAAGGGGGGCGGCTGATCAACCTGTCTTCGGCAGGTCATCGTTTCTCCAATGTCGACCTGGACGATCCCAATTTCGAGCGGACGCCTTACGATCCGTTTGTTTCTTACGGCCGTTCGAAGACGGCGAACATTCTCTTCGCGGTGGCTTTCGACCGTCGGCATCGGGAGCGGGGCGTACGTGCTGCGGCCGTACATCCAGGAGGCATAAAGACTGAGTTAGGCCGTCATATGGACCCGGGCCACCTGCAGGCGATGATCGAGCAGATGAACAAACAGCTTGCGGCAGAGGGCAAGTCTTCCTTCCAATGGAAGACGATCCCGCAAGGAGCGGCAACTTCGGTCTGGGCCGGCGTCGTTGCTCCGTCTGATGAGATCGGCGGCTGTTATTGCGAGAATTGCCATGTCGGCGAGGTCGTACCGGAGGACGTATCGATCAGCGCCATCAGCGAAGGCGTTCGCGGATACGCGCTCGATGCGAAAACCGCCGAGGCGCTGTGGAATAAAAGCGAGCAGCTGGTGGGAGAGTCCTTCTAGCGATCGGATTTCGAAGGCGCATTCCCTGTGGGGTTAGTCCCATCGATCAGGATCTGATTTGTCCACCTGGGAAGACTTGCAAGTGTGCCGGGGACGTTGTCCCAAGGAACAGCAAGAAGTACCAATTCGCAACTCGCTGCCATTTCCTTGGGGACAGCCACTGCTCCAGGACCAAGTTGATTGACTATTTCCCGCAGGCTGTCTGGGCCTTGGTCATTGCTAAGTTTCACCTTGTGACCGGTCTTCAATGCCCGTTTGACGAAAGCTTGCGCGAAGGCTCCTGCTCCAGTGGTTCCGATTTCCATACGCTGTCCTTCCTAAACCGGGCTTCTCAGTAAGACGATCCTGGTCTTGCCAGGGCTAGAGACATGTTGAATGGCGTTTTGAAAGTCGGCAAGGTCATACTCATGGCCGACCTCGAGAAGCTCTGGGTGTTGGTCGCGAGACTCAGAGCGAGCCCGAAATCGTGCTGCTTTTCATCTTGGGCGAGACGAAACCATCTGATAATCGCGACGCTCTCAGGCGCAACATTATTTAGGATGAGCGAATAAATGTTCGTGCCGTATTGCTACCGTTCCGTTCTCCTCTTTCGCGTTCGCACCGCTTGGTTCCCGCTCCGCGGCCATCCAGGCTCTTATGTAGGGGGAGCAGTGCGACACTGAGATTCCCTTCGCCTCGTACGCGTTGAGAAAGCGAATGCCGTCGACATCGATCCAGCTCCTCCAAATCCAAAACGACTGTGATCCGCGCCGGTCGATTTCGGCCTTGACCTGATCCAGGCGCTCAGATCGAAACTCCCCGATCAACCGAATCCGCCCTTCGATCAGTTCAATCTTCAGCGTCATCGATTGCCGGTCCTGACGAGGCTTAAGGAGCAATGCGAAGTCCACTTGCTAACTATTGCGCACCTTGAAAAAGTGCTTCTCATACTATCTGGAAATTCGATCTAGGGCCCGTGGGTCGAACGCGAGGCGCGTTCCAGGTCCACGCGCAATTCTCGGGCGCGACCCGCGTCGAGTTTCCTCCTCACGCCGAAATATTTCGACGTTAGTTTCTGCGGAACCGTTTACCTGGACGTAAAGTCGGCGACTCGCCGATTGCGATTGAAACAACCCACTGGCAACTCCACGCAAAAGCAGCGGCCGTTAAACAGCCGCAATGGGCGCCGCGCGCGATCCAAGCTTAACGAGATATTGAAGTGGGCGTCAGGGATGTGCGCAAGCTGTTCGCCCATCCGCACTCTCTTCCAGCTATCCTCTAATAACGAAAGATCCTCGCCTAATGGAGCTGAAGCAGGAATTTGTACTGACCGCGCAAGGCGATCGCATTCGGCAATTTCTCGAAGCGCCGATTTCAAAACACGCCCTTGTTCTCGCGCGGGCGGCGGAGGCAAGACCACGCTTCTTCACTATCTCCGAAGTTATCTCCGCGAACAGAGCCATGCTGCGGTTCTCGTCCAGTTCCGGGACATCGACACGAGTGCCCGACTGACGACGCAGATCGCTAAGTGGCTATTGCAGGAATTGGACTGGCGCCCTAGCGGTCTGCGCGGCTGATGTACCTGCTACCAGTCAAGAAATCGAGCATGCAGTATGCTGTTGGTGAGTTGTTAAGTCCTGTATTGCTAGCGTGTTAGTGGCCCAAGTGGGAGTTCGAACCCACACGAAGAGTGAACTTCGCCAGATTTTGAGTCGTATCAAGGGCGCACTCGTAGATCCCGATAGGTGCTTACTGATAGAAAAGAAACGGAGCGCGATCCTGCCCGATCCTCAAGGATTCGAACCCATAAGGCACAATAAGGCACAATAAGGCACAATAAGGCACAGTCCCTTTGGGCGAGGGAGTCCACGACGAAAAAAGCCAGCCGCCGCCTTGCTGCGGACGCTTTCGGTCGCGGGTTAAAACCGTTGACTGACTCTAGCGAGATTGCCGGGTTGAAGGTCGCCAGCCGAGTCAACAACCGCTGCGCTTCTGGGTTGACAAAGATTATACAAAACAGATAAACTTTGATCCATTGCGGGCGGAAAGACGAGGGTTGTTTGCCAAATCCAAGGCGATAGCAAACGGCCCGCTCGTGCCGGGCTGCAACTCTTCCAGGCATGATTCTCGACGTCATCGTCGTGCTTCTTTATGCCGCCTCCATGTTATTGATGGGGTGGTACGGGATGCGCCGTGCCAAAACCAGCGACGACTTTCTGGTGGCCGGGCGCAATCTTGGCCCTGCCCTGTACATGGGTACGATGGCCGCGGTTGTCCTTGGCGGCGCCTCGACGGTAGGAACGGTACGCCTCGGCTACGTGTATGGTGTCTCCGGATTCTGGTTGTGCGCAATGCTCGGCCTCGGCATTATCGCGCTGCATGTTTCTCTCGCAAAGCCTCTTCTCAAACTGAAAATCTACACCGTCACTCAAGTTTTGGAGCGGCGATATAATCCCGCAGCGCGGCGAGCCAGCGCTGTCATCATGTGCGCTTATGCTTTGATGCTAGGCGTGACGTCCTGCCTGGCGATCGGGACCATTTTGCAAGTGTTGTTCGAATTACCGTCCTGGGCTTCAGTGATCTTGGGTGGCGTGGTGGTTGTCGTGTACTCGGCAATTGGTGGAATGTGGTCGCTTACCCTAACCGATATCGTACAATTTGCGATCAAGACCGTCGGCATGATGTTTCTGTTGCTGCCGATCTGCCTTTATCGCGTAGGCGGCTGGAGCCAACTGAAAGCGAAGCTCCCTGCATCCGCATTCCACTTCGCCACAATCGGATGGGGTACGGTTATCACCTATTTCCTCATTTACTTTTTCGGAATCATGATCGGGCAGGACGTGTGGCAGCGCGTCTTCACGGCGCGAAGTGCAAGAGTAGCCCAGTATGCCGGAACCGTGGCGGGTGCTTACGCGGTCGCGTATGGACTGGTCGGTTCTGTAATTGGCATGTGTGCCAGAGTGCTGATCCCGAAATTGGACAACGCAAATAATGCCTATGCGGCCATCGTCCGGGATTCGCTGCCCGCCGGTCTTCGCGGATTGGTAATCGCGGCGGCCCTGGCAGCCATGATGTCTACGGCGAGCGCTGCAATTCTCGCTGCCTCAACCACTGTAACCGAGGACCTGCTTCCATGGCTGCGCGGAGGCGCACGATCCAGTCTGGCGATCAATCGGTTGTTCACTACCTTGGCTGGTGCACTCACGCTGGCCATCGCTTTGGTGGTCAGCGACGTGATCTCCGCGTTGACCGTCGCATATAATCTGCTGGTTGGAGGCATGCTGATTCCACTGATAGGCGCGGTTTACTGGAAGCGCGCGACCACGCCGGGCGCCTTGGCCTGCATTGGCGTTGGCAGCGTGACCGTGATCGCTTTTATGATCCGCGACGGTCTGGACGCCAACACCCCAATTTATTACGGGCTGGGCGCGGGTTTCGTTAGCTTCATCGCGGTGAGCCTGCTTTTCCGACCTGAATCGAGCGAAGTCGGCCTGGCACTCGCGCCCGAAACGAGCGCCGCGGAAGAATAGCCGTGGCCTCTGTTCTCTTTGACAAGTTTGTACAAACCACGTAAACTTGCCTTTTAAGTGACTCGGAGTCTACCGTGTCCTTCTGCGCCGCGTCGCCGCCGGAACTCTGAGGAAGGGGGCGTGATGCACTGGAAGTTCATCGCAGCGATCGTCATTTTCGGCTGTGCGCCCGGATGGGCGGATGTTACCGCGCTAACGGGCGCCACGATTATTGACGGAAACGGCGGCAGCCCGATCTCCGACGGCGTGCTGGTCATCACAGACCAGAAGATCACGGCCATTGGACCGCGGAATTCGGTGAAAATTCCAGAGGGCGCGCGCCGCATCGATATATCGGGGAAATATGTGGTTCCCGGATTGATGGACGCAAACGTCCACCTTGTTCCCTGGCCGAGCTGGTCTTACATCGAATTTCTGGCGCGGTACGAAAACAATTTCGAAGGAATCGCCTTGGAAGCGGCACAGGTGGCGCTGAAGCATGGGTTCACTACCATTTTCGATTCCATGGGACCGCTTCGCCCGCTGATGCATGTGCGCGACCGTATCGCTAAGGGCGAAGTGGAAGGAAGCCGGATGTTCGTGGCCGGCGACATCGTCGGTTTTCGGGCCGTGTTTACCACGCCAGAGGCCATGAAGTCCGCGAGCAAAGCGTTCCAGGCGCGCATCAACAATCTGTTTGAAGCAGGAGGCGGACCCGAACTGGGCTGGATGACGCCGGAGCAGGTCAAGGAAGCGATGCGCAAGTATGTTGCGCAGGGTGCGGATTTCGTCAAATACGGCGCCAATGGCGATGGGCCGCCGGTGAATAGCGAAGTTGGACAGGAAGCGGTTCTCCGTTTCAGTCCGGCCCAGCAGAAAGCCATGGTGGAGGCGGTTCACGAAGCCGGAAAAATCATTCAAACGCACCAGATGTCCGCGGAGGGGCTGCGTATCGTGTTGGAGGCCGGTGTGGACATGGCCCAGCACTGCGCGATCACGGGGCCTTCCCGGATCCCCGATTCCACCATCCAGTTGATGCTCGATAAAAAGTTCTACTGCGGCACGCAGTGGGCGCAAGGCGGCGACGAGGATGAAGCCAGGGGCGAGCGCGGCCGGAAATATTGGGGGTCGGATAAAGCCAACGGCGCCGACGATGCCGACTACGATATCGAAAACGAGATCCGTTTGGTGAAAGCCGGCGTACCGGAGTTGGTGTCCACCGACGCGGGCTTGGTAGATCCCGACGTGAAGAAGGATGGAGGATTCGGGACGGGCGCGGCCGCCGAGATCGGTGAAGCTGAATTTCTTTGCATGGCCGTGATGCACAAGCGTGGGATGACCAACATGGCCATCCTGCAAGGCGCCACGAAGAACATCGCCGCCGCATATCACAAGCTGGATGAAATTGGAACGCTGGAGCCAGGCAAATTCGCCGACCTGATAGTCGTGGACGCGAATCCGCTCGACGATATCCAGAACCTTCGAAAAATCTCCCTGGTGATGAAGGAAGGCAAAACAGTGGATGGGAGCAAGCTTCCCCGGGCGCCAATCCTGACCTCGCCGGAAGCAATGAAACCCGGCCCGGTCCGGATGAAGTAGCCGCCCCTCGAAAGGAATGCGAAGGAATATGCGGTTTTGTTCTAAGATAGCTGCCGCAGCGGTCTGGCTTGTGATCGGGCTGCCTGCGTTCTCCGAAGTGATCGTTCTGTCGGGGGCGACGGTGATCGATGGGAACGGCGGGGCGCCAATTCCCGACGGCGTGATCGTTATCACGGACCAAAAGATTACCGCCGCGGGGCCGCGCAGCTCGGCGAAAATCCCCGCAGGCGCACGCAGCATCGATGTGTCGGGTAAATACATAGTTCCTGGGCTGATGGACGCGAATGTGCACCTGGTGCCCTGGCCGAGCTGGGAGTACATCGAGTTTCTGGCCAGATATGAAAACAATTTCGAAGGAATCATCGAAGAAGCGGCGCAGGTGGCGCTGAAGCACGGCTTCACCACGGTTTTCGATTCCATGGGACCGCTGCGTCCTCTTATGCACGTGCGTGATCGTATCGCGAAAGGCGAACTAGAAGGCAGCCGCATGTTTGTGGCGGGCGATATTGTGGGATTCCGTGCCGTGTTCACGACTCCGGAGGCGATGAAGTCGGCGAGCAAAGCGTTCCAGGCCCGCATCAACAACCTGTTTGAGGCGGGCGGCGGTCCGGAACTCGCCTGGATGACGCCGCAGCAGGTGAAGGAGGCGATGCGCAAATACGTGGCGCAGGGTGTGGACTTCGTGAAGTACGGCGCCACCGGCGACGGACAGCCGGTGAATAGCGAAGTGGGACAATCTGCCGTACTGCGGTTCAGTCCCGCGCAGCAGCGCGCGATGGTGGAAGCGGTGCACGAGGCGGGCAAAATTATTCAGACGCACCAGACCTCGGCGGAGGCGCTGCGAATCGTGCTTGAAGTCGGGGTGGACATGGCGCAGCATTGCGCATCCACCGGCCGTTCTCGCATGGAGGACTCCACGCTGCAAATGATGCTCGATAAAAAGTTCTATTGCGGAACCCAGTGGCGACCGCTCTCAGAAGCGGAGTTGAAGCAGATTCACGATCACAATTTCGGCACCAATTACGGGCTTGAAAACCAGATCCGCCTAATCCAGGCCGGCGTGCCGGAGCTGGTTTCCACCGATGCCGGTTTGATCGACCCAGACGTGGCCGCGGACAGCAAGTTCGGCACCCGCCTGGGTGAGGATGAATTCGTTCTCATGAGGGGCATGGTGCAGCGGGGAATGACGTCGATGGCGGTGCTGCAAGCAGCTACGAAAAACATCGCCGCGGCCTATCACAAGCTGGACCAGCTGGGTACGCTCGATCCGGGTAAATCCGCCGACCTTTTGGTGTTGGACGCCGATCCACTGCTCGATATCGAGAACCTCCGAAAACCAACCATGGTGATGAAGGAAGGGAGGGTGATCGATGTGGCGAAGCTGCCGCTGCATCCAATCCTGACATCCGAGGAAGCTCACAATCCCGGTCCCGTCCGGATGAAATAATCCCGCGTCGGGGCGAGAGACGTTCGGAGAGAGAGATTGACAAGTCTGTTCAAACTGGGTAACCTACGCCTATTCCCTCTACGTATCCCGTGCTAAAAGGAGCTCCCATGGTAGGAACTTATCGACTTATTCCAGCCGGCCTGATCGCGGGCCTGGCGTTTGCTGTGTTGTCAGTCGCTCCCGCTTCGGCCGCCCCGGCCACCGAACAGGAACTGACCAAGCTGATGAGAACGGTGATGAGCTCCTGGGACAGCCTGGATCCAAACGCGGCCGCCCCTTATTATGCGAAGGATTCGCAGCTCGTTTTTTACGATATTTCGCCCATGGAATACAAGGGTTGGGCTGCGTACTATAAGGGCGTCAGCAAGGAATATAAGGACTATAAGTCCTTCCAGATTGTTCTGGCGCCGGACGCTCAGGCCCATCTGGTGGGCGACAACTTCGCCTGGGGCATAGCCACCTGGAAGGGCCACGCGGTGAAGAAGGACAATACCATTGAGGACTCCGAAGGCCGCTGGACCGTGCTCTTCGAGAAGCGTGGCTACAAATGGCTTGTAGTTCACGAGCATATTTCATCCGTCACGCCGCCCACGCCGCTGACTGGGGCTGCAAAAAAATAGCTGCGCGGCCTCTGCGAACCTTACTTTCCACCTTGACAAAGTTTATACAAGAATGATAAGGTTCCGTAATAAGTCATCGGTGTATTAGGCTTGGAAACTCACATCAGGTCGTGAGTTGCGGCGTCATCTTAGTTTCATCCTCGTCGGAAACAATTGCTCCCTGTTTCGAGCGTGATTTGAAGGCTCACGTGTGTCGCGGCCCCAATTCCGTACACAATCCCGACTGTGAATGAGGAGTCAATCATGCTCTCTTGGTGGCGCGTATCTCTGGTGGCGTTGTTTTTCGGATGTTCGGCGTTGGTTTTCGGCCAGGCCACATCCTCCCTGCGCGGAACGGTCAGTGATACGTCTGGCGCAGCGATTCCCAAGGCAGCGGTTACGTTGTCGAATGCGGCCACCGGTTTCGCTCGGACGACGGCCACCGCGAGCGATGGCACATATCAGTTCGTCGAACTGACGCCCGGCAAGTTTCAACTCTCGATCGAGGCGCCAGGCTTCAAGAAGGCGGAACTAAACGACATCGAAGTGTTGGTCAGCACGGCAGCTACGGCGGATGTGGCACTCCAGGTCGGCACGCAAGCCGAGAAAGTGAACGTGACGGCGGAAGCCACCACGCTGAATACGCAAGATGCGACCATCGGCAACGCCTTCCAGGAAAATCAGATCAAGGAGCTGCCCATTGAATCACGCAACGTTGTCGATCTGCTGAGCTTGCAAGCGGGCGTGGTCTATACCGGAAATCGCGACGACATCGATCTCACGAAGGACAGCCGCAGCGGCGCGGTTAATGGCGCCCGTAGCGACCAGACCACGGTTAGTTTGGATGGCGTGAACGCCACCGACCAGGCCAATGGATATGCTTTCACCTCCGTGCTGCGAACCACGCCCGACTCTTTACAGGAGTTTCGCGTTACCACTACAAACCCGCAAGCGTCGGACGGCAGTTCCTCGGGTGCGCAGGTGGCGCTGGTCACAAAGAGCGGATCGAACGCGTTCCATGGATCGCTATATTATTACTTGCGAAACACTGCGACCAGCGCCAACGACTACTTCATCAAGCTGGCCCAGGATGCGAGCGGCGAGCCCAACAAAGCACTGAAACTGAATCGAAATATTCCGGGCGTTTCGCTGGGCGGCCCCATTCTGAAGGATCGCGCTTTCTTCTTTTTGAACTACGAAGGTCGGCGGGATTCCGAGCAACAGAGCGTCGTCACCGAAGTGCCCACCGCGACGCTGCGCGCGGGATCTGTCCTCTATCCGTCCGCCGCCGGCAACATCGTCAACGTGACGCCGCAGGATTTTCAGCGTTGGGATCCGCTCGGCATCGGCCCCAGCGCCGCCGTTCTCAATTACTTCAATTCGTTTCCGCTTCCCAACGATCCATCCGTGGGCGATGGGCTGAACTTTTCGGGCTATCGTTTTGCCGCGCCGATCTCGAACCGTTTTGACGTGTATATCGCGCGATTCGATTACAAGCTGGATTCAGCGGGCAAGCATACTCTGTTCTGGCGTGGGAGCATGCAGAACGATTATGAAAACGGCGCTCCCTACCTCCCCGGCATGGGCCCGCAGACAGTGACGGAAGATCGCTCCAAAGGTTTTGCCCTGGGGTACACCGCGGTTTTGACTCCGAACGTGGTCAACGAGTTTCGCTGGGGCTTCACGCGCCAGAGCCTGGGCGTGCTGGGAGACAGCAACCAGCCTTACGTCCAGTTGAACCAGATTAGCGAAGGCATCACGCGCACCAACGCGTATACACTGCCGGTGAACAACCTGGTCGACAACATGACCTGGGTGAAAGGGCGGCACACGATTCAGTTCGGCGCCAACATCGTTCTCATGCACCAGCGGAGCGTGAGCCTGGGCAACACCTTCAACCAGGCGGCGCTCTGCACCACGTGCGTCAACACTGGTGGTTTTGCTACTACCGGCAACGCGTTCGATCCGGGCGCGGAAGGTTTCCCGGCCGTCAGCCCGAATTTCACCACCGGCTATGATCAGGCCGCGTTCGATGTGCTGGGCATCGTGAGCCAAGTGACAGGCGTTTACAACTACACGAAAAGCGGTAGCGTGCTCCCCGAAGGTACGCCCATACGCCGCGACTACGCCATCAATGAATTCGACGAATACATTCAGGACTCGTTCCGTTTCCGTCCGAACTTCACCATCACCTATGGTCTTCGCTATCAGCTCGAACTGCCGCCCTATGAGGTGAACGGCCTCCAGGTTAGCTCCACCACGCCGCTGGGCGACTGGCTCTCCATTCGCGCCGACGAGATGAAGGCAGGCATTCCCTCGAACCAGGATCCAGTGCTTTCCTATGTTCTGGGCGGGGCCGCGAACAACGGTCCGCCGCTTTACAACACGGATTATCACAATTTCGCGCCGCGCGTCTCCTTTGCTTATTCGCCGCACCCAACGTCCGGTTTTGCGCGGCGCCTGTTCGGGGATTCCAAGACCTCCATTCGCGGCGGCTTCTCGGTGGCTTACGATCACAACGGCACCGAACTGCTTAATTACCTCAACCAGACCGGAGCATTCGGCCTTTCCACAAGCTTGCAGAGCCTGTTGGGCGGGCAAAGCGTGGATTGCGCTCCGCGCATCACAACGCTCAATACCATCCCGACCGAAGGCTGTGGCGGTCAGATCCTGCGGCCCGCTCCGCCTGGTGGATTTCCGCAGACTCCGCCCATCGGCATCGCGAACGGCGGATTTTCCTACAGCAATGGCGTCGATCAGAACCTCAAGACCCCGTATGTCTACATGGTGGATTTCTCCATTGGGCGCGAGCTCACGCGGAGTTCTTCGCTCGAGGTTTCCTACGTCGGGCGTTTTGCGCACCGCTTGCTGAGTCTGGAGGATTTCGGCGAGCCTTTGGATTTGACGGATCCCGCGTCCGGTGTGGATTACTTCACCGCGATGAGCCGGCTCTCGCAGCTCGCGCGCCAGAACGTTCCGGTTTCGGCCGTCAACCCAAGTCTGGTGGGTCCGACCGCGGCTTATTGGAGCGATCTTTTCTCGCCGTTGGCCGCGAATGGCACCGGGTACTTTGGAGCCTCTTGCACCAATCCGGGCCAGTGTTCGCCGGTACAAGCGGCCTACGATCTGGAGCGCCGCTACCTCTATAACGAAACGTTCATTCCTTATTTTCTCGATGGCCCGGGTTTCATTTGTCCGAACGGCTGCAGCAAGCTCGGTCCGTACACCTTCTATAACGCCCAATACTTCGGGCTTTATGGCTGGACCTCGCAAGGCAACTCGAATTACAACGCATTGCAAGTGACTTACCGGAAACGGCTTTCGAACGGCGTTCAATTCGATTTGAATTATACGTTCTCCAGGTCAATGGACCTGGTTTCGGACGCCACCCGCGTCGGTACAGGAACTGGCGGCTTCGGCAACGGCGTTGGAATCGTCAATTCGTGGGATTACAAACAGTTGTATGGCCCCTCGGACTTCGACATGCGCCATCAATTCAATGCCAATTACGTGATTGAGCTTCCCGTCGGACGCGGCCGGCACTTTGCAGCCAATGCGTCACGCACGCGGGACGCTTTTATTGGCGGATGGCAGTTGGCGGGCATCTATCGCATCACGAGTGGACTGCCCTTCCAAGTCAGCAATGGAATCAACCTTCCGACGGACGGTGCGAATTCCGGGCTTGCTACGCTTACCGGTCCTGTGCAACAGGGCGGCGCCACCAAGACCGGTGACGGTCGGGTTCTCTTGTTTTCCAATCCCACAGCGGCGTTCAACGCATTCGAATTCACCTATCCCGGACAATCCGGCACGCGCAATCCGGTGCGGGGCGACGGTTTCCTTAGCTGGGATTCTTCGCTGAGCAAGCGCTGGAGGATGCCATATAACGAAGCCCACTCCTTGCAGTTCCGCTGGGAGGTGTTCAACGTCGGGAACTTTACGCGTTTCAATGTGCAGTCCAATCAGCCGGTGTTGACGGACTCAACGAACTTCGGAACGTACACCGGGTTGCTTACCAATCCGCGCGTGATGCAGTTCGGATTGAGATACGAATTCTAACCTAAATCCGATGATCGTAAAACTGAACCCTTATTCAGCATGGAAGTTGAGAAGCGCGGTCTGGTTTGCGCTGGCCGCACCGTTCCTTTCCGCCCAAAGCCTGGTGATTAAGAATATCTCCGTGGTGGACGTGGCCGCTGGATCGGTGAAAACGCCGGCGGACGTCGTCATAAAGGATGGAAAGATCGCCTCCATCGACGCGAAGTCCTCGCCGGCGGACGCAACTGCCGTGGACGGCTCCGGCAAGTATCTGATTCCTGGATTGTGGGACATGCACGTCCATAATTGGGAGAAGACGTCGCTTTACGGGTTGTATGTGGCCAACGGCGTCCTGGGGATTCGCGATACCGGCAGCAATCGCGCGATGACGCGTCACTGGCAGGAACAAGTGAAGGCGGGCGAGATCATCGGCCCGCGCCTGGTGACGTCAGGACCGATTGTCGACGGGCCGGGACCGAACAATTATCCCAAGCTGCCGGTTGAGACCATTGCTACACCAGCGGACGTCCCGATGGTGGTGGATCGTCTCATGCAATCCGGATCGGATTTCATCAAGCCGTTATCGCGGCTCGATCGCGACAGCTATTTCGCACTGTTGAAGTATGCGAAGGAGCGCCATATCGTGGTGGCCGGGCACGTTCCATCGGCGATTTCGGTTTGGGAAGCGGTGCGGGCGGGGCAGCATAGCGTGGAGCACATGCAGATGCTTCCTCTGGCCTGCTCCACAGAGGAGCCCGAAATCCGCCAGGAGATGGCCGAAGCGGCCACGAAAAAAGATCGCGAGGCTACACGGCGTTTGCGCCAGCGTGTCGCCGAAACCTATAGCCAGGAACACTGCACGGCGCTGTTCCAGGAGATGAAGAAATTGAATGCGTGGATCGATCCCACCTTCGTCTCCGGCTGGCTGCGTTGGCGGATTGCAACCGGGGAAGCGCAAAAGGATCCCAACGTTCGTTTTGTTCCGGAATACCTGCGGACCGAGTGGGCCGATCCATCGAATTCTGAGGGGCCGCCCACGCCCGCGCAGCAGGAACAGGAACGGAAAGACGAAGAAGCGCGGAAAAAGATGGTATTAGCGATGAAGACCGCGGAAGTCGGCATTCTAACTGGGTCCGATACAGGCGATCCATATGTGCTGCCCGGCTTTGTTGTGCATCAGGAAATGGCGCTATTGGTGGAATACGGTCTTTCCCCTGCCGAGGCTTTGCGTGCCTCGACGCTCGAACCGGCGCGCTATTTCGGAACCACCGCCAGCGAAGGCACAGTGGAAAGAGGCAAGAATGCAAACCTGGTGATCGTGGCCGCCAATCCGCTTGCTGACATTTCCAATACACGCCGAGTGGATGCAGTTGTCCTACGTGGAAAGCTGCTGAAGCGCGATCAATTAGACGCGCTTCTCAAAGACCCGAAGTGACTTTCCCGGTTGTCGATCCAAGCACAAAGTCAGTTTCGGACTAAAGCGAACAAGCGCACTGGCCCGCCCGTTCCGTTCTCGATTTTGATGGGCGCTACGATCAGGAACGCGCCCACCGGCGGAAGCTGACCCAGATTCGCCACGTTCTCGAGATTGAATTTTCCTTTGCCGTGGCTGATCAAGTGGGAAGGGAAGTCGGGAGACATCCCGTAGTCGATGCTGAGCGCGTCGATTCCCAGCCCCGCGATATCGCGCCCGTCGACCAGCAGTTTGGCGGCTTCCGGCGAGAAGCCAGGAAAGTGCAATCGGCCCTTCGAGTCGGCATTCTTATAGGCGGCGAAATCGTCCCAGCGCGATTCCCACCCCGAATACATCATTACCATCGCGTTCTTTGGTAGACGCCCGTGAGCCTTCTCCCACTCGACGACGTCGCTGGTGCTGAGCAGGTAGTCGGGATTTTGCGCCACCTTACTCCGGACGTCGATCACAATCACCGGAACAAAGAGACGTTCGGCTGGGATCTTGTCCACTGGAGTTTGGCCGGCGACAAAGTGATTCGGCGCATCGAAATGGGTTCCGGTGTGCTCGTCCATTGTAAAGTGACCCTCCAGCACGCCGTCCTTTTCGAGCGAAGTGAAGTATTCGTAGCTGAAAGCGCGATTGCCTTCGCCGGGCCAGTAAGGCGTTTTCGAATTGAGCGAATGCGTGAGGTCGATGACGCGCGTCTTCCCCGATTCGATACCCTCGATCAAGCCGATAGTGCTGGCGGCCAACGTTGGCGTCGTGTTCCCGCACGAGACGCTGAACGCAACGACGGCGAACAGAAGGACCGCCAATAAGCCCGCTGGCAGCGTGATGGCGCCGCTGAATCGCCTGGGGGTATACATGCAAAATCCTTTCACCTAGAGTCCGTTCTGGATTAACTCCATCTTCAGCCGGGCCAGTCCCCGCTTGATGTGCTCGCAAACCGTGCCTTCCGTAACTCCGAGGACTTCAGCGATTTCGGAATACCGGAACCCTTCGGACCGCAGGCGTAGGCAGGTCCGCTGCTGCAGCGACAGCTTGTCCATCGCGGAGCGGATAAGCTCCGCGCGCTCCCGTTCCAATAAAAGCTCCGGTGAAGAATGCCCGGGATCGCGAAGGTAGGAACTAGACCTCTCCAGCCGGCCATCTGTCATAACGATACGGTGACGATGGTAATCGATGGATAGATTGTGGCCGGTTCGAAAGAGCCACGCCCGTGGGTTATCCACGTGCTTGTGCACACGGAGGTGCTGATTCAGGCGCAAGAAGCACTCCTGGGTAAGATCTTCGGCTTCCGCCGCGTCCCCCAATAGCATGAAGAGATAACGAAATAGCGGTTCTCTGATCTCCTCGAACGACTTGATAAACAACTCGTTGGAAAGGCTGTCCATGGCAACGACCCGCAAGGGACAGTCGAGCGACGCGGCTGAGCCCGTTTGCTGAAATGGCGGGACAGCCGGCACGCGCTTTCAATCGCCACAATGTTTGTGATCGCAGCGTCGCCGGCCACCCAAAGACTTCCAAAGGTTATCCGATTTGTCTAATGTCTGTCAAGGCGTGAATTGCATATTCTTAAGCGATCCGCTTCGATAATGTCGATGTCGCTGCATGATCTTGACAGGGTTTGTACAAACTGGGTAAACTGGGTCCTAAAAAGTCAACGCCCAATTATGATCTGGAAATCATTAGCTGGTGCCATTTCTCCGTATGCTCAGTTCCGCTCTCGTAGCAAGGGGTCGAGGGGACAATTATGAAGACTACCGGCTCCGCTGTGGTTCGGAGGAAACAGCTGTCTGAGCCGCACCCCGCGCCTCTCAACGCGTTTGACTATCCTCGCTTCGAAGGCATTTCTACTCTCTTTCGCCTCCCCCATGTTCCGGACGCCAGCAAATTGGACGTCGCGCTAATTGGCGTGCCATTCGATGGCGGTACAAGCTATCGGACCGGGCCGCGGATGGGGCCCCGGCATATTCGCGAACAATCGGCGATAATTCGGCCCTATAATCCAGTATTAGATGTAAAACCCTTTTCGGAACTGCGCGTGGGCGATTACGGTGATTTACCCGTCAATCCGCTCTCGATCGACGACACCTACGAGAAGGTCACGGCCGGCCTGGCCACTGTTCTCGAGGAAGGCTGCGTACCGGTCTGCATGGGTGGCGATCATTCCATTCTGCTTCCCATCCTGCGCGCCATCCACGCAGTCCACGGGCCCGTGGGCCTGGTCCACTACGACGCTCACACAGACACGTGGGACGAGTATTGGAAGATGAAATATTCCCATGGCACTCCGGTGCGCAGAGCAATCGAGGAAGGTCTGCTCGACGAAAGTTGCATCCTACAAGTGGGCCTCCGCGGGCAGCTTTACGACATCAATGACATGGATTATGCTCGTGAGCATCACATCCAGTGGATTACCACGGAAGAATTCCACGAGCATGGGATGCCTCTGGTGCGGGAAAAACTAAAGATGTTTGGCGCCCGGAAGACCTATTTCACGCTGGACATCGATGTCGTCGATCCCGCCTTCGCGCCGGGTACCGGCACACCTCAGGTGGGCGGCCTGACCAGTGATCAAATCCTGCGGTTAGTCAGGGAACTGAAAGGCCTCAATCTCGTGGGCTGCGACTTAGTCGAGGTTTCACCACCCTACGATGTGGCGGGTCTTACTTCGTTGCTGGCGGCAAATCTACTATTTGAGCAAGTTTGCTTGCTCTGCTTCTGCGAGGAATAGCGCCCGATCGTTACCGCAGGTGCGCTTAAAAGGGAATAGACCCACACCAAACCAGCACGGCGTCTTCGCTTCCGGAGTTGCGCCAGCGATGGGCCTGCCGACTCGAAAAATACAGGCTGTCACCCTCCGAAAGCTGGTAGTGTTCCACCTCGTCCAGCCAGATTTCGAAGTTGCCATGCAACATGAAAATGAATTCTTCGCCATCGTGCGTGTAACTTCCACCGCTCGATGCACCGGGTGAAACGCGAAACAGGTGTGGTTCCATACTGCACTGTGCCAACGCCAGCAGTTCAATGGTTACGCCGGGAGTCGCGGCCAGACGCCGACGTTCGCTGGGGCGCACTAGCTTCTGCGACGGGAGCGTTTCACCGAAGAACGAGAGGACGTTGGTCTCGTAAAGCGTAGCCAACTTTTGCAACGCGGCCACCGAAGCGCTGGAATGCCCACGTTCGATGCAACTCAGGTAACTGACGGAAATTCCGGCTTGCTCTGCGGCCTGCGAAAGGTTCAACGCGTGCTGTTCGCGCAGCCGCTTCAGCCTTTGCCCAATGCGAAGAGACTCGGGGTTGCCAAACCGGTCCTTTGCGCTGCCCTTGCCGTTATTCCGTAGCAAATGCACCACGGTAGCGGAACTGACCTGTTTTTCAGTTTTCAGCCGTTGGACGGACTTCAGGCGCTCTACTTCAGCGAGGCTGAATTTTCGATATCCGCTCGGGCTGCGCTCCGGCCGGACAATGCCCAGGCGCTCCCACTTTCGCAGCGTGGAGGTACTCACGTCCAAAAGCTTGGCGACCTTGGCGATTCCGAATCTGATTGAATTGTCTTTCAACTGCTTCAACGCAGAAGCACTCATATCAGTACGATTGTAGCCGTTCTTTCTCAACTTGGGTGAGCAAGTTTGCGAATTTCGCGGGGATCCCGCGGGGCGCCGAAAAATCACCCCAAAATATCATGGGCGCGGGGGTAGTTCCAGGCTCCTTCAGCTGCTCCAAAAATCCCCTTGACAATCTTTGCACAAACTGGGTAAACTTCGACAATTGAAAGCTGAACAGAATTGAAGTGCAGGGACGGGCGAGGGCCCGGTCCTGCAAATGTGTGCCCTCTTTGGCGGCCTTAGTCGCCCGCTAATTTCAGAAAATTTGATGTTTTGCGGGGCTGCTTGCAGCGCCTGAAGCGGAACAGTAGAGGTGTGCCTTACGCTTCGGACGTGCGCAAACGAACAGTGCCCTTCTAGGCTGCCGTAATTCAACTTGGTTGGGGAGGCTCTCATGCGGACGACGTTCATAGCGCGTTGTGTTTTCTTGATACTGGCTGTTCTTTCCGTCTCCCTGCCGGGATTGGCACAGGAGACTTCCTCGTTACGTGGAGCGGTGAGCGATCCATCCGGGGCGGTAGTGGCCGGAGCGACGTTGACGCTGCTGAACTCCCTGACGGGATTGATGCGCGCCACGCAGTCCGCCGCCGACGGCGGCTATCAGTTCGTTCAGATTCCTCCTGGCACTTATACGCTAACCACCACGGCGAAGGGCTTTAAGTCCGGCAATGTCACTGGAATTCCGCTGTTGGTAAACACGCCCGCTACGGTGGACGTCGTGCTGCAGGTGGGAACGCAGACCGACCAGGTTACGGTGAGCGCAGAAGCGGTCACGCTGAACACCGAAGATGCCACGCTCGGCACTGCGTTCCAGGAAGATCAGGTAAAGCAGTTGCCGATTGAATCCCGCAATGTGGTTGACTTGCTGAGTTTGCAGGCGGGCGTGGTTTACACAAGCAATCGCAGCGATATCAACACCCTGAACGATAGCCGCAGCGGCGCGGTGAATGGCGCACGCAGCGATCAAACCATGGTCACCATGGACGGCGTGGACGTAACAGATCAGGCACAAGGCCTCGCTTTCACTTCAGTGCTGCGCACCACGCCGGATTCCTTGCAGGAGTTTCGTGTGGTCACCACCAACGCCACCGCTTCCGATGCCAATGCCTCCGGCGGCTCGGTCAAACTGGTGACCAAGAGCGGCTCCAACGCGTTTCACGGCTCGCTGTATGAGTTCAACCGCAACACCGATACCAGCGCGAACGATTACTTCATCAAGCTTTCCCAGTTGCAATCCGGCCAGCCTAACCAGGCACCGCAGTTGATCCGTAATGTTTTCGGTGCTTCACTCGGCGGACCCATCGTGCATAACAAGCTGTTCTTCTTTTTCAACTACGAAGGACAGCGCGACGCCGAGCAGCAGAGCCAGTTGACCGAAGTTCCGACCGCGTCCTTGCGCCTGGGCAACATCAGCTACCAGAATGCCAACGGCGGCATCACCACGGTGAGCGCACAAACCTTGCAACAGTGGGATCCGCAAGGCGTCGGCCCCAATTCTGTAGTGATGAATTACTTCAAGACTTTCCCGCTCCCCAACACTTCTTCCGTCGGCGATGGATTAAATTTTGAAGGCTACCGCTGGGCGGCGCCCGTGCACAATCGATACAACGTGTACATCGGAAGAATGGACTACAAGCTGGATTCCAACGGTAAACATAATCTCTTTTGGCGCGGCAGTACGCAGAACGATTACACGCAGAGCGCTCCGTTTCTTCCCGGCGATGGCCCGCAAACGCTCACCGAAAACCGGAACAAGGGGTTCACGGTCGGCTATACGTACGTCGTCACGCCGAATCTGGTGAACGAGCTGCTCTACGGCTATACGCGCGAGAGCCTGGGAATGCTCGGCGACAGCAGTCAGCCGATGATCGGCTTCGCTGGATTCTCGACTGGAATCACTCGCACCTCCACTACGATTCTGCCCGTCAACAATCCCGTCGACCGCGTCACCTGGGTCAAGGGCCGCCACACCATCCAGTTTGGAGGCGATGCGCTGTTCCTCAGGAACGGGAACGATACGAACGCCAATTCGTTCAGCCAGGCCAGCTTGAGCGCAGTCTGGTTGAACACGGCCGGCATTGCAAACACGGGCAGCCCTTTCGATCCCGCAGTGCATGGATTGCCAGCGGTCTCGACGTCGTTCGCGGTACCGTACGACGATGCCGCGGTGGACATTCTCGGCCTGGTTTCCTCGGTGAATGCGCAATACAACTACGACAAGACCGGCGCCATTCTGCCGCAAGGCGCCATGATCAGCAGGCATTACGCCATCAACGAGTATGACGCCTACATCCAGGATTCCTTCCGCATCAAGCCGAATTTCACCATCAACTACGGATTGCGCTACCAGTTGGAATCGCCGCCTTGGGAGACCAACGGCGAAGAGGTGGCGCCCAACGTCGACATGACGGATTGGCTTCGCCAGCGCATTCTAAACGGGTACCAGGGAATCACAGGCGCCGACGCGCCGCTGATCAGCTACAACCTGGCGGGATCGGCCAACGGCAAGCCTGGCCTCTACCACGAAGATAAACTCAACTTCGCGCCGCGGCTGGCCTTTGCCTATTCACCGCATCCGGAATCGTCGTGGCTGCAGAAGCTTTTCGGATTAAACAAAACTTCCATCCGCGGCGGCTTCGGTGTAGCGTACGACCATTTCGGAATGGAGATCATCAACACCTTCGAGCAGCAAGGTGCATACGGGCTCTCCACTTCTCTCCAGAATCCCGGGAATCAGCCGGCCAATTGCGTGCCGCGTTTGACCAGCCTCACTGCCATTCCAACCGTCGGTTGTGCTCCGGATGGAAGCTCGACGGTCATCTTCCGTCCCGCGCCCGCGGGCGGATTTCCACAGACTCCATCCACGGATCCCGATACAACCGGTTTCTCCACCGGCTACACGTCGGATAGCAATCTAAAGACGCCTTACGACTACATGCTGAACTTCTCGGTCTCGCGCGAAATCGATCGTAATTCGTCATTCCAGGTCTCTTACGTTGGGCATCTTTCGCATCGCCTGCTTTCGCAAGAGGATTTCGCGATGCCCACCGACTACGTCGATCCGAAGTCCGGCGTGGATTATTTCTCGGCCGTGGACCGGCTCTCGCAACTCGCCACAGCCGGCGTTCCCCTATCGCAGATCAGTAATTCAGTCGTCGGCCCGACGGCTGCGTACTGGAACAATCTGTATCAGCCGCTGGCGGCGCAAGGGGCCTACTCCTGCGCGCCCGGGAAATGCACGCCGCTGCAAGCTGCGTATGCGTTCGAGCAGCGCTGGAACCATTCCGAAGTGTTCTGGTGGTATTTCCTCGATCCGCCCAGTTCGAATTTCTTCTGCTCTAACGGTTGCAGCAGCGCCGGCCCATACGTCTACACCACGTCACAATTCTGGAGCTTGAACGGCTGGACGAATGTCGGCAATGCCAGTTACCATGCGCTCCAGCTCACCTACCACCGCAGAATGGCCACCGGCATCCAATTGGATGTGAACTACACGTGGTCGAAGTCAGAAGATTATTCTTCTGACGCGCAGCGCTCCTATCCCGCGTCGCCGGGAAATCCGAACAATCCCATTATCATTAATGCGATCAGCGCCCAGCAGATGAAAGGCGTCTCCAATTTCGACATGACGAATCAGCTCAACGCGAATTGGGTTGCGCAGCTTCCGTTCGGGCGCGGACAACATTTCTTTGGGCAGGCGTCTAGAACGCTGAATGCCTTCATCGGAGGCTGGCAGCTCGCCGGTATCTATCGCATTACCAGCGGGCTTCCTTTCAGTGTCCAGAACGGCGTGCCGTATTGGCCCACGAACGGCCAGACCACCGGTTATGCCACTTCCACCGGTGTGGCGGCGGCTACCGGCGCGTTCAAGAATGGAGACGGCTCCGTGCAGATGTTCGCCAATCCCACTGCCGCTTTTGGCGACTTCCAGTTCACACTGGCGGGGCAATCGGGGAATCGAAATGTTTTGCGAGGCGATGGCTTCTTAAGCCTGGATGCGTCCCTAAGCAAGCGCTGGCTGATGCCGTACAATGAGGGCCACTCGCTGCAGCTTCGCTGGGAAGTGTTCAATGTCGGAAACTTCACGCGGTTCGACGTTGCCACCAATCCGCCGTCGCTCACGGCGGAGCCTTCCTTTGGGCAATACACCAGCCTGCTAACCAACCCGCGTGTGATGCAGTTCGGCCTTCGGTACGACTTTTAGAATGTCGCGGGCTTATTCACCCACAATACGATGGCTTCCGAGTTGCCGGGATTCACCCAGCGGTGAGCTTGGCGGCTCGGGAAGTACAGGCTGTCGCCGGATTCGAGCCGGAAGTGCTCTTGGTCGTCCAGCCAGATGTCGAGGGTGCCGTGGACGACATGAAGAAACTCCTCACCCTCCTGCGTATACGATCCACTGCTGGAAGCTTTCGGCTGGATATGAAAAAGATGCGGCTCCATCGTCGATTGACTGAGCACCAGCGATTCAATTGTGATCCCAGGTTCCGCCGACAGGCGGCGCCGTTCATGAGCCCGCACCAGCTTTCGCGCCACGCCCGGCTCGCTCAACAAGGACAGCACGTTGGTTCCGTAGATTTTCGACAGCTTCATTAGAGTGGCCACCGACAGGCTCACACGGCCGCGCTCGACGCTGGTCAGGTAACCTGCGGAGACTCCGACTTTGGCTGCGGCTTCAGCTATGCTGAGCCCTCGCCTTTCGCGAAGCCGTATTAATTGGTGCGACACCGAAGGGGAATTGTCCTCTGCCGGGCTCGGCTTGGCTGCGAAAGCAGATTCGTCGATTTCGTCCAGAAAGTGAATGACGGCCGCCGAGCTGATCTGCTTCTCGCTTTTAACGCGCTGAATCTCCTTGAGGCGCTCTAACTGCTGTTCCGTATACCTTCGGTAGCCGCTGACCGTGCGGGCCGGCTCAACAATTCCCAGGCTCTCCCACTTTCTCAGTGTGGAAGGACTCACGTTGAGCATTCGCGCGACTTTGGAAATGCCCAGGTACACCGGCTCCGTCCCGTCGGAGGACGGGCGCTGGCCGCGTTTGGCCTTGCTCCTCGTCTTCATGCATCCCAGTATAGACTTCGCAGCTCGCTGGCTTCCAGATAGCCCCTTGTTCCTTGACTACCTTAGACAAACAAGGTAAACTTCGCTCACGGCACTATGAACGGCGGACCAGGTCTATCATGCAGTGCATCTGCTCGGTTCATGCGGTGGTTACGCCTGGGACCCGCCGCTTTGGGTGCTGGTGTTCTGGCGGCTTCTACGCTCGATCCCACTGCGCTGCTCTCCGTACGGCAAATTCGCGATTTGAGCGCGTCGCCCGATCAAGCCGCAATCGCATTCACGGTGGTTGATCCGCCCAAAGGGCGCCAGAGCGCGAGAAACATTTGGTTGTACCGTCCTGGGTCAGACCAAGCGGTAGCATTGACCACCTCCGGGCGCGACGGTTCTCCGCGATGGTCCCCGGACAGTGCCCGGCTCGCTTTTTTGTCGAGCCGTTCGGGATCGAATCAAATTTTTCTTCTTCCGCTTGCTACCAGCGATCCGATACCGCTCACAGCGCACTCCGGCGGCATCCAGGCATTCGAATGGTCGCCGGATGGAAAGGAAATCGCGTTTCTCGCAGCCGAGCCCGCAAAGTCGTCGCCAGCCGAAAGCAAAGGTGATGAGGACGATGCCCGCGTCGTCTCAGTCGTCGGCGGTGGCGGCCCACCCACCCGAATCTGGATCTTCGACGTCGCTTCTAAGACGGAGCGGCAGCTGTCCGCTACGCCCTACGACGTCTCTTCTGTCTCCTGGCAGCCCGACGGCGCCGCCCTGGTGGTAACGGCGCTGGATCGCCCGGAGACGGACCGATTTACGGCGCGCATCTATCGAGTTTCGGTTCGCGATGGATCGTTCACGGAAATTCCGTCGCCGCATGGCCCCGTGGATCAGGTGCAGGTCTCGCCAGATGGAAAAAAGATTGCGTTCGTGGGGGCTCATGCCGGGGGCCCGATTGCGCACGACCTCTACATCGTGCCCTCTTCCGGTGGCTCCGCGGTAAACCTGTCGGCGGGCGTGGATCGCCCGGTAGGGCAGTTCCTCTGGAAAGACAACGCCACACTTCAGGTGATGTTTGAGACCGGTTTCTCGAGCAGGATGTACACGGTCGACACCGCAGGGAAATGTTCGCCGATTGCGGGCTTCGACGCCGGGCCTTCTCAATTCGTTGCGCTAAGGGACGGAGTATTTGCCTACATCCATGAAGGTGCGGCCGAACTCCCGGAGGTGTGGCTGTGGAGTGCCGGGCACGGTGCACGCGTCGTCACGGGTTTGAATGCCGGATGGAAGTCGGCCTTGCTGGCGCGTCCGGAGTTCATCCGGTACAAGAGTTCTGATGGTATTCAGATTGAAGCTGAATTGCTAAAACCTGAAGCCCCCCCTGGAACGCGATTTCCCACTGTCCTTCTATTTCACGGAGGTCCCATCGGCCGCTGGTCCGACCGCTTCGATGCCGAAGGCCAACTGTTGGTTTCGCGGGGCTACGCTGTGCTGTATCCGAATATCCGCGGTGCCACCGGCTACGGGCACCGCATGATCGAGATGATTCTGTCGCAGCCATTGGGTGGAGACGGTTGGGCAACCGGCCCTTTTCGGGACGTGCTCGCCGGCGCCGACGCGCTAGTGGCTCGTGGAGTGGCGGACCCGCAGCGGCTGGGCGTGGGCGGCTGGTCTTATGGCGGGTACTTGTCGGCCTGGGCGTTGGCGCATAGTGACCGCTTTAAAACAGCGGTCGCCGGCGCAGGCGTATACGACATGTTCAACGACTTAGGCACCGAAATCGCGTCGTACGTTCCGGGCGATGAATGGAACTATGGCGTCTTCTTCGAGGACCGGAATCGGGAAGCGATGTATCGGGATTCACCGATCACCTACGTCAAGAATATTCACGCCCCTATTCTTTTGCTCCACGGAGAGCAGGATCCGGTGGACACTATCGGTCAAACCTACGCCTTCTACCGGGCGCTGAAACGCTATGGCGGCATTGCGGAGTTTGTCGTCTACCCACGCGAAGGGCACGCCCTACGCGAGCAAGCGCACTTATTGGATCGATTGAACCGGACGCTCGAGTGGTACGACAAGTACCTGAAAAACGCGGGCACCGTAGCCCAGCGATAAAAATCTCCGCCAACCGTCCTTTGGTGTCTGGTAAAGGTCCTGGTCGACCGTCTTAGCTGTACGGAACCAAGCCCGTTCCTTCAGAAGGAATTCGACCGCTGGTCGAAGGAGACTGGAAGATGAAATCGTTGCGCTTGGTCTTTTTGTTCGCACCCACCCTTCTCGCTGCTCAAACGGCAGCGCCGTTGAGTGACGTCCAAAAGGAATTCTTCGAAACGAGCATCCGGCCTGTTCTGAGCGAAAGCTGTGGCGCCTGCCACGGCGATAGCAAAATGGGAGGTCTCCGGGTTTTGTCTAAGGACGATTTGTTGAAAGGCGGCGCCAGCGGACCTGCCGTCGTGCCCGGCGACCCCCGCAAAAGCCTGTTGATTTCCCGAATTCAGGCTGCCGATGCCGAGCGGCGCATGCCCAAAGCCGGCGCCGCGTTGAGCCAGCCCCAAATCGAGAACTTTATTCGATGGGTGGAAGATGGCGCTTATTGGCCGGCGGAAACCGCCACTGCGGCATCGGACGGCTCCAACGCCAAGTTCTTTGAAGATAATGTCCGGCCGGTCCTCGCATTCCAATGTTTTACCTGCCACACCACGTCGGCGATGGGCGGCCTGCAATTGGATACTCGCGAAGGCATGCTCAAAGGCGGGAAGTCCGGGCCCGCCCTGGTTCCCGGTGACCCCGAAAAAAGCCTGCTGCTTATCGCTGTTCGCCGGACTAATCCCGCACTCATGATGCCCAAGAACGGTTCCGCGCTCACGCCCGCTCAGATTGCCGACATCGAGAAATGGGTTCGCGACGGCGCCGTCTGGCCCGATGCTCCGCGGCAGCAGAAGTTCTCGATGACAGAGCCGCAGCGCAACCTATGGTCGATCCAGGCTTTGAAGAAACCCGAACCGCCTAAGATCAGAGACTCGGCCTGGGCATTGAATGACGTCGATCGCTTCGTCCTGGACCAGCTCGATAAGCAGGGCCTGAAGCCAGCGCCAGTGGCCACTCGCCGCGAGCTGCTACGCCGCGCCAGTTATGACCTCACCGGTCTGCCTCCCACATACGAAGAGGTGAAGAAGTTTGAAGATGACAAATCGCCCAACGCCTGGGAAAAAGTAATCGACCGTCTGCAGGCTTCGCCGCGTTATGGCGAAAAATGGGCGCGGCACTGGGAAGATCTGGTGCGCTTCGGCGAGGACGATTACAACGCTTATAACTCCAATCGGTCAGAGTCTTACAAGTTCGCATACACCTATCGCGACTGGCTGATCCGGGCTTTCAACGACGATATGCCGTACGACACGTTCGTGCGGATGCAGTTGGCGGGCGATCTCATGGGCGAAACGGTCCAGGAAAAAGCGGTGCCCGCGCTCGGCATGAACGGATTGGGCGTATGGCACATGATGGGCATGGCCGCACAGATTGAGCGCGCGGACGATTGGGCGGATCGTGTGGACGTTACCACCAAGGCATTCCTCGGCCTTACCGTTGCTTGCGCGCGCTGTCACGACCATAAATATGATGCCATTCCGACTCGGGATTTCTATCGACTGGCCGGCATTTTTGCCAGTTCCCCGTACAAAGCCTATCCGCTCGTCGACCAATCAACCGTGGAGGCTTACGACAAGCAGAAGAAAGAAATCGAGGATCGCGAGAAGGAGTTGAAAGACCTGATTGCGCGCGCCACCGAATTGGAAAGCTCGTTGTTGTTTCTCCAGACGGAGAACTACATGCTGGCGGCGTGGCGCGTGGGCTCGGAGAAAGCCGCCACCGTCGAGGCAATCGCCAATCAGGACAAGCTCGATTCCGAACTGCTGGGACGCTGGGTCAATTTCCTGAAAAAGCCGCCGAACAACTATGGGTTCCTGAAGCCCTGGCAGGCCATGGTAGCGCGCGGCGGGTCGCTAGAGGAAGCGCGCCAACTCGCGCACGAGTTTTACGTGCTGGTAGACGGGATCAACAAAGACAAGGCCAAGGTGAAGCAGGAAAACGAGACGATGCTCGCCAAGACCACCGACCCCAATGCCAAGGAATTGTTCGATCCTCTTCCCAACGACAACAAGCGCTCGCTGAATATCTATTTGCTCGAGCTCAAGGGCATTCCGCAAGAAAAAGGCCAGCTTTGGACCGACATGTTCGATCACGATCTTCCCGATCCAACCAAAGTATCTAACGCTGGCGCCGGTGCTTTCGGGTATCGCGGCTCCGCCGGATTGCTGAAGTTCACTGACTATGCGCTCGAAAAACGGCTGCCCGCCGATTGGGCCGCACAGATCGATAAGATGCGCGGCGACATCGCGACGGCGAAGAAAAGCCTTGGCGACCATTATCCGTTTGCTTATGGAATCGGCGAGGCCGAGAAACCGGTGGATTTGCGGGTCTTCATGCGCGGCAATCCCGATGTGTTCGGCGACGAAGCGCCTCGGGCGTTCCTCGCCATGCTGTCGGATGGCGACGCGAAGCCTTACACGCAAGGCAGCGGCCGCCTGGAACTAGCGAACGACATTCTCAAGCAGCCCATTGCCGATCGAGTGATCGCCAATCGCGTCTGGGGATGGGTCATGGGATCGGGCATCGTTCTAACGCCGAATAATTTCGGAATCGCCGGCTCGACTCCGTCCAATCCGGAACTGCTGGATTACCTGGCCGCGCGTTTTCTCGCCGACGGCCGGTCCATCAAGAAGCTGGAAAGGCTGATCATGATGTCCCGCACCTACCAGCTCAGCACGGAGACCATCGCGGCTAACGCGGCCAAAGATCCTGACAACCGGTTCTGCTGGAGAGCGAACACGCGTCGCCTGGATGCCGAGGGCGTGTGGGATTACCTGCTCACCTACGCGGGCAAACTGGATTTGAGCAAGACCGGAGGTCCGTCGGCGGAGTTGGCCGACGGCATGCTGCGGCGCGGCGTTTATGGCGTTTCCAGTCGCATGTTCCCTAATCAATTCCAACTGACTTTCGATTTTCTGACTCCGACCATTTCGGTTGAGCGCCGCTACACGACCACCATCCCGCAGCAGCGCCTGTTTCTGCTGAACAGCCCGATGGTCCACGACGATGCCGAAGCCTTGGCCGCTCGCGTGAGCGGAGAAGCGAGCGAAGCGGGCCGCATACGAAAAGCGTTCGAGATCGTTTACCAGCGTACGCCAGCGGCGGAGGAGCTCGCAGCTTCCGTTCAATTTCTGCACAATCCCGATCTGGTCAAGCTGACTGCGGAGCCGTCGGGTGACGCGAGGGCGCCCGAAGCCAGGCCCGCACCGTCGACGGAAAGTTCGGACCGCGACGAAGGTGCATCGGACGGCCAGCACGCCAAGGCCGAAAAAGCGAGTCCGGTCAAAACGCCGCGCAATTCGCCCCTCAAATCCCTGTGCTGGGCGCTGCTCAGCTCCAACGAATTTTTGTTCATCAATTGAGCGCGAGGAGAATCATCCGATGTCTTGCAACGAAAAACCAAATCCCAGAACCCGACGCGAAGCGTTATCGATGCTGGGCCAGGGCTTCGGATTGACGGCTCTCGCCGCCACAACGCAACGGGCGTTGGCCCAGACTGCCGGAAGCCAGGGCGGGGAAGCGCCAGACGGCGGCGTGCCTGGCGTGCTGACCGGCAAGCTGCATTTTAAGCCGCGCGCCAAACGCGTGGTGTTCCTATTCATGAATGGCGGTGTGTCGCACATCGATTCGTTCGACCCCAAGCCGATGGTGGATAAATACGACGGCCACCCGATGCCGGGCTCGGTTCCGGTCACGCAGCGCCACGTGGGCAATCTCATGAAGTCGCCATTCAAGTTCCGGAAATACGGCCAAAGCGGCATGGACTTCAGCGAGCTTTGGCCGAACGTGGGGGGCATCGCGGACGAGATCTGCATGGTCCGCTCCATGTACGCTGATATCCCCAATCACGAACCCACCACTACGTTGTTCAACACCGGCTCAAACGTCGCTGGACGCCCGTCTATGGGCTCCTGGATTAGCTATGGCCTCGGGACAGAAAATGCGAACCTTCCCAGTTTCGTGGTGATGGTCCCGGCGCTCCCCATTAGTGGCGGAAGTCCCATGTGGAGTTCGGCGTTCCTGCCGGCTATCCATCAAGGCACCCTGGTTCACAATGCCTGGGTGGACGGAGAGGTCTTCGACGCTCGAAAAGCGATTCCCAACCTGAACAATCTCTCTATCCAACCCGCGCTGCAGAATGCCGAGCTCGATTTTTTGCGTGGCCTGAACAAAATGCAGCTCCGGGGCGATCTCGAGATGGAAGCCTCCATTCGCAGCATGGAGATCGCTTACCGCATGCAAACCGAAGCACCCGACGTGTTCGACATCAGCAGGGAGTCGAAGTCGGTGCTGGAGATGTACGGCCCCGGCAGTCCCGCGCTCGGATGTCTGCTAGCCGTGCGGCTGATCGAAAAAGGCGTGCGCATGGTGCAGCTCTATCAGGGCAAAGGCGACCCGTTCGATTCGCACAACGACATCATGCAGCACGTGAACGCTGCGCGCGAAGGCGATCGTCCTTATGCCGCGCTGGTGAAAGACTTGAAGCAGCGCGGATTGCTGGATGAAACGCTGGTAGTCTGCGGCACCGAATTCGGACGCACGCCCGCGGTGGAAACGGCGAATACGTCGCCGGATGGGAAGGTGGTGAACGGTCGCGATCACAATCACTACGGCTTCTCCATCTGGCTGGCTGGAGCCGGTATCAAGAAGGGCATGATTTATGGAGCGACGGACGACTTCGGTTACAAGGTGGTGGATAAGAAAGTGCACCCGCACGATCTGCAGGCCACCATTCTTTACCTGCTGGGCATCGATCATACTAAGCTCACTTACCAATACAGCGGCCGGGAAATGCGCCTCACCGACACCAACGGGGAAGTGATTCACGACATCTTGGCATGAGCGCGGCTACCAAAGAAGCAGAGAAAAGTGGAAAGGCGATACGACATGTTGTTTAACGGGCATCTGGATCAGGAAGCACTCATCCGCTTCCTGGATGACGAACTCGATGAACAGGCGCGCCAGAAGGCGGCGGACCATCTCCTGGTCTGCGAGCGGTGTCGTGCCGGACAGGAAGACCTTCGCCTGACGATGAGCCGATTCGTGGAATTGGAGGCTGAATTGTGCCGTCTGGATCTGCGCGCGCAGCATAATGGTGCTGCTGCCGCAACGCAGCGCACATCCCCGCGCGCGCCCGTAATCTCGCACGTACTTGTCACGATCGCGTCCGCTTTTGCGCTTTGCGCTGCTTCGTTCACGCTGTCCGCGCAGCAGCTCACATCCGAACAGGTCACATTTTTCGAGACCCATGTGCGCCCGGTCCTCCACGACCAATGCTATGGCTGCCACACCAGCGCGCGATCCGGCGGTCTGAGTCTTGCTAGCCGCGAAGACGTGCTGCAGGGCGGGAGTTCCGGTCCCGCCGTGGTGCCCGGCGATCCGTCGAAGAGCCTGTTGATCAAAGCAGTCGAGCAAACGGGCGATCTAAAAATGCCGGAGGGCGGAAAACTGACCGCGGCACAGATCGCGGATCTCGCGCAATGGATCAAGGATGGCGCGTACTGGCCGGTAGCTAACGTCAAATCCGCCGCGGCCGCTGCTGCAACTGGAAAATCTTACGAGATAACTGAGCAACAGAGAAACTTCTGGTCCTTCCAGCCGCTGCAATCGCCAAAGATTCCTGAGGTGAAAGACAACTCCCTGGTCACCAATGACATCGATCGGTTTGTGGTTGCACGTCTCGAGAAGGAAGGATTGAAGCCCGCGCCGTTGGCCGACCGCCGTACGCTGCTGCGCCGCGTCACCTACGCGCTCACCGGTTTGATGCCGACCTACGACGAAGTGCAGGCCTTCGAGAAAGACAAATCGCCCAACGCTTACGAAAACGTGGTGGACCGGCTGTTGGCCTCCGCGCGCTATGGCGAACGTTGGGGGCGCTTGTGGCTGGACCTGGTCAGGTATAGCGAAGACAATTACCGCACGCCTGGATTTAAGACGGCTCCCGATCGGACGGAGCGCTTCCCCTATGCTTACGAATTCCGCGATTGGATCATCAACGCGTTGAATCGGGACCTTCCGTACGACACATTCGTCAAGGCGCAACTGGCGGCCGACCTGATGCCGGGTGACAACTCGAAGTACATTACCGCGCTCGGCATGAACGGATTGGGAGTCTGGCACTGGGACGCTAACCCGGCCGTCGTGGAACGTTCCGACGAATGGAACGACAAGGTGGACACCACGACTCGCGCGTTTCTTGGCCTGACTGTCGCATGCGCGCGCTGCCACAACCACAAGTACGATCCGATCCCGCAGAAAGATTACTACCGCTTAGCGAGCGTCTTCGCCAGTTCCAACTATCACGCCTATCCACTTGTTCCTCAAGCAACCGCGGACGATTACGAGAAGCAGAAGAAGACACTCGAAAAGAAGGAAGCGGAGCTGGAAAAGTTCCAAGACGATGTTTCTGAGTTGCTAGCGCGGACGTTGTTCGCGCGCACCGAGGAATACATGGTAGCCGCTTGGCGCCTGGACGAGAATCCCTCGCTCACTGTGGCCGAAACGGCGAAGGCGCAATCGCTCGATGAAGAGATGTTGCAGCGCTGGGTTCGATTCCTCAAAAAGCGGCCCGTGAATTATCCCGACCTGAAGCCGTGGCAGGCGATGGTGGCTCGTCATGGAACCGAAGCGGAAGCGCGGGAACTCGCCGCCAAATTCCACGCGCGCGCCATCGAAGTGGTGGAGATTCGCCAAAAACTCACCGAAGAGAACGCGGCGTTAAAAGCTGTGCGTGGGCCGAAAGAAGGCAAAATCGACCTTCTGCCGAACGGTTCCAAACGCGTAGTTGCCGATTATGGCGCGCCACTGAAAGGGCTGGAGCGCGAATCCGGCTATCTGTGGAAGGACCTGTTTGAGGAAGATCTCTCGGAATATCCGCTCGGCGTCGATTCGTACGTCAATGGAACACCGCCGCCCGGCCTCTTTGTGTTCCGCGAGGAAGGTTTGAGGAAGCGCATCGGACCTGAGTTCGCCGCGCACCTCAAATTCCTCGAAGACGGCATCGCGGCCCTCAAGCAGGCCATGCCGCCCCAGTATCCGTTCGCCTATGGGCTGGCCGACAAGAAAGAAACGGAGATCGTCAAAGTGGAGCTTCGCGGCAGTCCGTACTCACTGGGCGAAGAGGCGCCGCCGGCGTACCTGCAGGTGCTTTCGCCCCCGGATCGCGCGGATTACAAGGGCGGGAGCGGGCGTCTGGAATTGGCCGACGATATCGTGAAATCGCCACTGGCGCAGCGCGTGATCGTTAACCGGATTTGGCGTTGGGCCATGGGAACGGGCATCGTGAACACGCCCAGTAATTTCGGAATGAATGGCGAGCGTCCTTCGAATCCGGAGCTGCTCGAATATCTGACCGCGAAATTTGTAGACGGCGGAATGTCCTGGAAAAAGTTGGAAAAAGAAATCGTGATGTCTCGCACTTTCCAGTTGAGTTCCACTATGGCGCCAGACGATGCCAAGGCGAACGAAAATATCGATGCCGACAATCGTCTTTACTGGCGCGCTAACCGGCGCCGCATGGAAGCGGAAGGCATCTGGGATAATCTGCTCGAATCGGCAGGAGAGCTCGATCTCACCAAGACCAAAGGTCCTTCGGAAGCTTTTACCGACGACATGCATCATCGCGGCGTTTTCGGCTGGGTGAGTCGCATGACACCCGACGTGTTTCAGCAGACCTGGGATTTCCCAGTGGCCACCTTATCGAGCGAAGGCCGGCTCGCCACCAACGTGCCGCCACAGCGCCTGTTCTTCCTGAACAGCACCGTAATTTATAAGCGCGCGGGTAGCCTGGCGAAGCGGGTGGAAGCCGCGGGTGAGTTGGAGAATCAGATTCGCAAAGTATTTGAGATCGTCTATCAGCGGGATCCCAGCAAGACGGAAGTGGATACCATTCAGCGCCTCGTGCTCGCACCCCTGGAGATCGTAGAAAGCGGTTCCAGCGCCGAGGCGATGAAAACTTCACCATTGCTTTCGGTCTGCTGGGCGGCGTTGAGTTCGAACGAATTCTTGTACGTGGACTAAGGAAAAACATGGAAAATATTAGTTCTGAAGATCTGAAACAAGCGGGCGAAGCGATCGAACCCCTGTCGCGCCGTTCGGCGCTGTGCCGTCTGGGAGCGGGATTCGGTTTGGTGGCGCTCTCTAACATGGTGCAGAGTTCCCTGGCGCAAGCGGAAGCTACCGGCTCCGGAACGCCGGGAATTTTAAAGGATCTGCACTTCAAACCGCGCGCCAAACGCGTGGTGTTCCTGTTCATGAATGGCGGCGTCTCGCATGTCGATACTTGGGATCCGAAGCCGATGCTGGAAAAGCATCATGGCGAGCCGGTGCCGCAGGGTATGGCGCCGTTCCAGAACACGCGGCCCGGCAACCTGATGAAGTCGCCGTTCAAATTCCAGAAATACGGGCAAAGCGGCATGGACTTCAGCGAGCTCTGGCCGAAGCTGGGCGAATGCGCGGACGACCTTTGCATGATTCGTTCCATGGTCTCGGACATCCCCAATCACGAGCCCTGCCTTTCTATGATGAACACCGGATCAAACGTGCTGGCCACTCGTCCGTCCATCGGTTCGTGGTTGAGTTACGGCCTGGGGACGGAAAACGCCAATTTGCCGAGCTACATCGTGCTACTGCCGGGTCTGCCGATCTCGGGTGGCCCGCCGTTGTGGGGCAACGCCTTTCTTCCCGCCGTCCACCAGGGAACCCTTATCAAGAATGAATGGGACGACGGCAAGCCCTACGACTACAAAAAGCTGATTCCGAACATCGACAACGATGCCGTGGTGAAAGGGATTCAGAAACGCGACGTCGGTCTTCTACGCGCTCTGAACGATTTTCATCGCGAGCGTCTCTCGCCTGCCGATTCGCAGCTGGATGCCTCCATCAAAACGATGGAGACGGCGTACCAGATGCAAACCGAAGCGCCGGAGGTCTTCGACATCAGCCGCGAAAAACCTGAAGTGCGCGAAATGTACGGGACCGGATCTGTGTCGCTGGGCTGTCTGCTTGCCGCCCGGCTGGCTGAGAAGGGCGTGCGCATGGTGCAGGTGTGGACCCGCAAGGGCGACCCGTGGGACGCGCACGACGACATCATGTCCTATGTTCGCCTGGCGAAGGAAGCCGATCAATGCAATTCCGCGCTGATCAAGGATCTCAAGCGGCGCGGACTGTTTGAAGACACGCTCATCGTCGGCGGAACCGAAATGGGCCGCACGCCGAACGTGGAGTTGCGCGGAGGCAACAGCGCTGTGATCAACGGACGCGACCACAATCACCAGGGCTTCTCCATCTGGCTGGCCGGCGGCGGCGTCAAGGGTGGAATGACCTACGGCGCGACGGACGATCTGGGTTTCAAGGCGGTGGACAAACCAGTGCACGTGCACGATCTGCATGCCACCATCCTCTACCTGATGGGAATTGATCACACCAAGCTGACGTACAGATTCAGCGGCCGCGATTTCCGGCTCACCGATACCGCGGGCCAAGTGATCCACGACATCATCGCCTGAGCGTGTTCAGGTGTGTAGCCATCAGGGGTGCGCGGTCACGAATTTCGGATCGAGATTCGCTTCCGGCCGCACGCCCCAGCCCCAGCGCGCGGCATAATCGCGAATGGATTGTAGAAAATCCGCCGGGAAATGATGCGAGAACGAAACCGTCGTGTCCATGGCGAGCCGTTGTCCCAGAATCGCGACCAGCCGAATTGGGTCGGCCAGACCTTCCGCGCTCGTTTCCTGCAGGTTGTCCGCGGGCGTGTGCGATCCGCCGTTGCTGCCTGCCTGTGAAAAATCGATGTTCGGAACCTCCAGGGCTCCGAAGTTCGTGCTGTCGGTTCCAGATACGCCCAGGGATGAGCGTTCTTCCAGGCCCAAAGGGTCGAACGTCCGATGCAAAAACTTCATCCAATCGTCGGAGCCTGCCGCTGTCCATTCGAGTATTCCTAGCGCTGCCCCTAAGCCGTCATAATTGATCATCGCAACGGTTTTTGCAGTGTCGGAGGAGTGGGCTCGAAGGTAGGCTTCACTTCCGATCAACCCCAGTTCTTCCGCGCCCCAGGCAACGAAGCGCAGCGTGCGCGCTGGCCGCGGCCCTTGGGAAAATGCCCGCGCCAACTCCATTACCGCGGCTACGCCACCGCCGTCATCGAAAGCGCCGGGACTGCTGTAGGCGGTATCCGTGTGAGCGGAGATGACAACAATCTCATCCGGTTTGGACGTTCCGGTCAATTCGCCGATCACGTTCTGCGATTCTTTCCATTCCACGTCTGCCACAACGGTCAGCCCCACTCGCTGGGGATGCATGAGCACCAGTCGCAAGGCATCGTCATAGGAAATTTCGACGGCGGGCGGCGTAGGTTCCTTGAGGGAGCGCTTATAGTTGAAGTAAGCAGAGGGAATCCCGGTTCGTCCGGAGCTGGAATAGAAGATCATGCCGGCCGGCCCTAGCGGGATGAGGCGGTCCGTTAGCCAGTAATCGGGATAATCCACCTCCACATCCCGTCGCACCAGAACAATTTTGCCCTTGATGTCCTTGCCCTTGAGGTCTGCCTTGCTCGCCGTGTGCAGGTCCACGAAATCTCCGACGACACCTTCAGGTTTTGTGGTCCCTCCAAAGACGACCGTCCGCGAGGGAAAGTCTACAACCTGGGAGCCGGCCGTCCAAAGCCGTGCTCGATGTTCTGTCCAGGCGGGTATCGGAAATTTCTCAACCGACGTCTTCAGTCCCCAGGACCGGTATTTGCCGGCGATGTATTCAGCAGCTCTCGCCTCTGCCTCCGAGCCCGCCGTGCGTTCGCCGATCGTTCCCGCCAACACTTCGAGATGTTCGTAAGCTTTGTCAGCGGAGTACTGCAAATCCTGCGCCGGTGCGATTGCGGCCGTGGCAAGGATCGACAGACCCCACAGAACGGGACGTTTCCATTTGTTTTGCACTTGGTCTCCTCGAAAAAACCCACGCTAGCGGGGCGCGTTCACCGAAGTTTACACAGTTTGGCTAAAGTCTGTCAACCCGGGAACATCTCCTTCATACCTGAACCGCCCGGCTAAGCGGCTTCACGCCTCTGCGGACCGCGAAACTCGTGGTTGTCAATGTTCCCCGTCAGCCTGCTCCCGATTTGGTGAACAAATCCCAAAAGACGGAAGGCGGATTGCCCAATTTTCAGCGCTTTACTCCGTAATTTAATGTCCTTTTTCGGCGCTGGTTCTCGCTAGGACAGTTAGGAACGGCAGTCAAGCCCGATGGCTGGGCGATGCCCGACTCAGTAGTCGAATTGCAGCTAACAAGGAGGTTTTATGCCTGAGAGACACACTATACTTCCTGGAACTCGCCGGCCCTTAGCGGCCGGTGCGCGCCGAGTGCGTGACATTGATCCCAATGCTCGCATAGAAGTAACGATTAATCTGAAAGCACCTGACCTGCCGCCTACCGATAAGATGCCGGCAAGCAGTATGAGCGTTGAGGACTTCGTACACAAATACGGAGTTTCCCAGGAAAATATCGCCAAGGTGGAAGAGATGCTGAGATCCTACGGATTGCGCGTCGAAGGAGTCGGGCCCACCAATCGCAGTTTGCGGGTCAGCGGAAGTGCGGCGGCAATGCAATCGGCCTTCCAGTCCAACATGGCGATTTATCACAGCGCCGCTCAGGGCGAGTTTCGTGCTCGAGAGGGCGAAAACAGCGTGCCAGCTGAACTCGCCGATCTGGTGGATAGCGTAGTCGGTTTGGATCAGCGCCGGGTCGCGGAACGGTCCGCCGCGGCGCATGCCCTCGCACCGGCACCGCTAGCCCCAGCCGAGCTGGAAAAACATTATAACTTTCCTGTTGGCGATTGCGCCGATCAAAAGGTTGCGATCGCTGAATTCGGATCTCCGTTGCAGTCGGGAACCTTTCTTCCACCGGCATATTTTCCAGACGATATCACGTCTTTCTGTCAATCTCTAGGCCGCCCGGTACCGAACGTTGCCACCATTCCTGTCAACCTGGCTCCGTTGACTCCCGCTCAATACGCTTCCGCGCCGCCCCAACTCGCCAACGATCTCTTCGAGGAAACAGCGGAAGTAATGATGGACATTGAGATCGTTGCCTCGCTATGCTCCGCAGCCAGCATTTCGGTCTATTACGCCACCTGGGACCAGAAAGGCTGGCTCGATCTGATCGAGCGCGTTACTGGTGATCGGCCCGTTTGTTTGTCCATCAGCTACGGCCTTGCGGAAGATTCTCCGGAATGGGAGCCGACGGTGTTGCAGGCGATCAATCGTGCCCTACAGGCTGCCACCATGGTTGGAATCACTGTCTGCGTGTCGTCCGGTGACGATGGTACGAATTGTGACATGCCCGATTCTCGCGCGCACGTGGAGTTTCCAGGATGCAGTCCGTTCGTTCTGTCCGTGGGCGGCACTATGCTCTCCGACGCCGGGGATACGCAAAAAGAAGTCGTTTGGTGGGAATCGCCTGGACGGCGAATCGGAAATGGGCACAGTGGCGCCACCGGCGGAGGCGTCAGTGGAATATTCGCGCGCCCAGCGTGGCAAACCGTCAACATCGCGTCGATCAACAATCCGGCACTTCAAGGGCGAATTGTTCCCGATGTCGCGGCGTTGGCAGGGCCGCCGTTGTATCAACTCATATTCAATGGGCAGCCTCTTCCTGATGGGGGCACCAGTGCGTCGGCTCCGCTCTGGGCTTCGCTACTCGCTCGACTAAATGCGGCGCTCCCAGTGAATAAACGCCAGCGTTTCCTCGCTCCGTTGTTGTATCAGAATTCCGCCGGAGGCGGGACGATTGGCGCCACGGGATGCACAGACATCGTGTCAGGTAACAATACGTCCAATCCCAACCCAGGTAAGGGCTACCAAGCCCAAAAGGGTTACGATGCTGTCACTGGATGGGGCGTTCCGAACGGGGAAGCACTGTTGACAGCACTTCAATAACAAACAGACCATTTGTTGCGATAGCTTAAAAAAGACATCTCCGGCCGGTGTGTGCAACGCGCTGATCCAATAGAGAGTGGGGGCTGGCCCTTCTATCGAGTGGATCGGCGCGCTTGCAGAGATCGTGACAATGTTTTTGTTAAACTCCCGGCCGCAAAATGGTACGATCGGCAACTTGCTCTGTGCAATTCGTACGCCCCTGTTCGGGTCAATCCAAAGACACGAAAAGATTTCGACACCCGACTCGACCTAGGTCTGCCTCCAGGTTGCTAAGCGCTCATTTCAAGTAACCCTCGGGAACGACGCCAACCGTCGGTTAGCAACGCGATTGAAGTTAGCACGTTTGTGCAGCATCATGGACTTGCACACGTCTAGCTCGAAGGTGCGAGCCGCAAACGCGACGGCCTGGTTGTTCCAGGACCGTGAACGACCCCGTGGCCGGAACCGGATTCTCAATGGAAGGTGCATTCCAAAAAGCCTAAGCGAGCTTCAGTGCAGCAGGCGCGGTCCGATTGGGTTTGGGCTCGCGGTCCCGACCATTCCAGAACCATCAGGTTTTGGCAGGCGAAAGCAATGTTCGAACAAGGGGAGCGACGTGAGGTTCGTCCGGGTCTATGCACCCGGGCAGATAGCAAGCTGTCGACACAGACCTACAAAAGCGAGTTTCGAACGAGCCCCGGGGCTCACCACCACAATGACCGATTGCAAGCAACATTTAACGTAAGAAATGTTTGTTTGTGTGAAAATATCCCACTGGTGTGGCAATTAGGTAAATACAACACCTACGTCCACGGGAGTCAAGCAGCGGAGCGGTAGAAGGCCCCGCCAGGATGACAACATGGGCGCAAGAATGCCGCCCGATCCAGGATATGCTTCTTTAGTTCGGTTGAACAGGAGGCATCGTGACATTCTTGCAAAGATATCTCATGGTGGGAATTGTGGTATTTTTCGGTGCCGCAGAAAGCCGCGCGGATTTCGTTGGTCAAACCGTCGAATTTCAATATAGTGGATGCGAAATGTTTAGCACTGTAGTGCCATCGACCGGATACAGCTATCCTCAGCCCGGCTGGTACTGTAATCCATACCTCGGCGTTGAGCTTACTGGTTCTAATCTGACGCTCTCCGAGGTTCCTCCAGCTTCAGAAACAATTTACGGCGGCAGTCTTACTTCACCCACGTTGATAACCCTTAGCGATCTTACCTACTCGGATCAAGTCATCACATCGGTCAGCGTGGACCCCTCAACGGATGTCGTTGGTTTCGATGCGTCCCGCGTGTCTTTCGACAACGAGGACGTTTACATTAACGTGGGTGGGCTCTCAATTTACGACACGTCCTACTTCAACGGCAGTCAATACGTGCTCATTTCATCGCAGGTAATTTCGCTTGACTTTACGTTCAGTGGAAATCCTGCGCCCATCGTTCCCGAGCCCAGGATGATATGGCTTCTGGTGACTGCTACCTTAATATTGGGATCGCAACGTCAAAGCAGGCTTCGCAGGAAGCGAACCTTGGTTGGGAATTATGTCAAGTCGCTTGGCGATAATTACCCTGACTCAACAGGCGATCCCCGTTATACTTGAGACTCATCATCGCAGCCGAACCAAAGACCCTTCAAGAAGCAATCGTTTACTTCTCTGATCCAAAGAACTGCATTAACTATTTTGGCGGATCGGCGCTGGAAAGATGGCGTCGTGTGTCCAATCTGAGGTTCCAAGAAGGTCAGTTTTTTGGCGTCTCGGAGCCTCTGGCAGTGCAAGACTCGCCATCCCAAAGCTCAGTTCTCCATCAAGGTCGGGACGGTCTTTGAAGAATCTCCTATCGGTTTGGATAAGTGGCTTCTGGCTATGTGGCAAATGGCTAACTGCAAGAATGGCATTTCTTCGTGGGAGATTCACCGTGCTACTGGCGTCAGCCAAAAGACTGCATGGTTCATGCTTCAGCGCATTCGGCTGGCTCCCGGACTGCCTTTGACGATGGTGTAGACGCCGCGGTGCGCGACAAGACGAGCGATGAGCCGCGCCTGCAGCCGCGCTGTTTTTATGGATAGCGAACCATCTGCCTTTGACAAGGTACAGTGCTTGATTGGCCGACTTGTTTCCATTGTTTCGCCAACCGAGAGCCGGCAGCCCAAAGACGTTTGACCGACGTGGATGGCCCTTACCGAGTGGTTCAAATGGAGTCCGGAGGACTGCCGGGAAACGTCGAGATGGTTGAGTATCGCGACAAATTCCCAGACGTGTTGAGGGTGGAGGAGCTCGTATGTTTCCCAGTGATCAAGGCGTCGCCAGGTGGCAATGAAAATGATAGAAACTCCCAATAAGAGGAGAGCCATCCAATGCCATCGCGAGATAGGAAGAATATCTACCCCCTCAGCACAAATAACGGCAATTACCAGGAGCAGCGAAGTCCATTGGGCTTCTGAGAAACCGCACAAACTCGGCCGCTCCCCGTCACCGCGCCCAAATTCGAGGTAGAAACGACCGGCGCCGTATATCAGGACATAAAAGGTAAACGCGCTGCCCGCGGGATATGTATTGAGCATCAGACCCGTTCCCCAAACCACGACACAGAACACGAACATCGATTCCACCGCTTGTATTGGAAACAGGGTCACGCCGGCCAGATGAGCCGAAAAGCCGGCTTTTGCGTGTTCGTCGCCGTATTGGACACCAAAGCGAGCCATCCCAACGGCGAGCGATCTGCTGCGGTTCTGGGTTTTTCTCCGCAGAGGTCCCGCACTAGCTGAAACCGGGATTGACCAGGTTCCTGTGACAACAACTGGTCGACTTGGTCGCGACTGATGTAGAGGCCCGGAAAAGAAGCGGTGACGTTAGAGCCGGTCGCAGGTTGCATCGCCCTTACGGCGCCCTCGAGTAACTGACCGAGACGATGCAGCGACGGCAGCAAAGCTGCCAGAATGCTTTCGCTGGCGCCCGCGGGATGTCGTTCTTCTAGCCGAACTGTCGCTGCTGACACGTTACCGTCCCCGTGCTACTTCAAGTTGCATCGCCCTGGCTGAAACATCCGCTGAACCGCACTGCGGTTAGCGGCGGATCCTCAGCCGAAAGCGCGCATCATTCCCGAAACCTACCTGCTCCACGACGCCCTCATCCGTCAGCCTGCGCAAGGTCCTCGCGAGCGCGTCCAGATCGATGCGCACTCTTTGCCGCATAAGCCACCACTCTGCGATCCCTTCAGCGGTATCCATTGCTCCAGGGTGTTCGGCGAGATATTGCCTGATCGCATTTTCCATCTCCGATTCAGGCCACCGTATTTCATGTGGATCTGACAATCTCCCGCTCCGTAAGCGTTATGGCAATTGCACCGCCACTGCGGGTTCTAGACCAAAAGTCCTCTAAATCAGGGCGCACCGCGAGAATCGCTCTCCGCTCAGCAGCAACAGTGGGGAGGAAACACCCCATTCCGAGCTCCTCGCAGGACTCTGCAGATTGGCGTTCTTCATCATCGACAAAGGGTTATTTCTCTTGGGTTGAATTCGCCCATAGGCGGGGGAAGATCGCCCTCTGGCTTTTCTGGGCGATCACGGCAGGCGAGCAAGCGCCTCCGGGCCGATGAAGGATCGTAGCGAGCGTCATCCCAGCCGCACAACGCACCGTCGCCCCTCGGTTATTCGATGATGGCAAACGATGAATGCGATATGGTTGGCCGGCCATTGGGCAACAGTTTCCATTCGATGAAGCTTGGCCAGTTGCGTGTGACGCGCGTGGGCTTTAGAGATGGCCTCGGGACTACCTTCGTGAAACGCGCATCGCTGGAGCTTGCCGTCTATGGTGGCGGGGTGTTAGCTGAGACCCACTAACTACTGAACGTGATACCCAGGAAGGATTTCTGTCAACGTCGGCCTTTCATAAACCCCGAGCAAGTTCTGGTGGAGCGCATCTTCATTCGCACACGCCGTAGCTCGCGGTCAACACCTGCTGCAGTGTTTCGCCGACCGTCATGATGCGAGTTCGGTTACTCTTGTAGCAGGTTTGGTTGGTACGCCCGGTAAGATTCGACCTCCGGAGCAAAAGGTCGTAAGTTCGAATCTTACCGAGCGTACCAATTCTCAATAACCTAGCAAGTTCGATCGGCCCCAAAACCAGCTTCTGAATGGATGCTCGGTGATCATTCTGTCCACTAAGGAAGACACGTAGCGTCGCGGGGCATGCGGCCGATGTGCGACGAGCGTTGGAGTCGATCGCGGGGCCCACCGGAATCTTCAGCAAAAAGGGACATAGAGGCGATCTGTCCACCAGGAACGCGGTGGCAATCATTGAATCGTCTTTGTGGTGCGCTCACTCGCGGTCGGGCCCGAGGGGCTTACAGCTTCACGGTTGCGCCGCAGCTGGCCAGGCCCGTGCAAAGCCTTTCGCCGAGCAATTATTTCTTTCCTCAGTTCACGGTTCTATTGAACTGATACCACAGGGCGCTCGCTTGGCAACGCGAATTCCACCTGCACCAGGTGTTATTAGACTCTCGCAGCCTACTTGGAATCGTCCTTGGTTGGAACCGCAGGTGTAGTGTCGGCCTCGCCGGGCTCCATTTTCGGCGCTTCGAAAACGGATTCCTCGATTTCTTCGGCCAGCTTTTCTAGTCCGCTCGGGTGTTTCTTTGATTCGTCAGACATGGCTGCTACCAGTATGACAGCCCCTGTAGCACTGGAGACACGCCCGAAAGCATCTACAACGGATAGCGGGACTTGAAGTC
>Ga0209006_10000348_pt1 | contig 46872 bp, 33 predicted proteins | sample JacPin_JW_Ref_O2_FD_188567 | JGI IMG/M metagenome (GOLD analysis project Ga0209006, IMG submission 188567) | Forest soil microbial communities from Algoma, Ontario, Canada - Jack Pine, Ontario site 1_JW_Ref_O2 (SPAdes) (version 2) | ecosystem: Environmental > Terrestrial > Soil > Boreal...
CGAGCTCCGAGGACGAAACGGGGCCTCCACCCGGAAATTTCGGAGATTAGACTTGCCCGAAAAGCGGACGGCAGAGTACAACATCTAGGTCCCGGAATCTTCCCATGGCCGCTTTTGAAGTGACCCCGTATGGCCGGTTTTGAAGTGACCCCTGAGGTTACTAGGCTGTACGGGAACGCCAATGTCAGCGCAACGAAACCCGAAAGGAGTGGTATCCAAACGGGAATCCCGAGCAGCGTCAAAGAGACGATCAGCAGGTTGGTATGTCCCAATATCCAACCTTCGTCACGATGGAAAAATAGCATGGCGTCCAGAAGTAGCCCACTGCAGCACTCGAGATGCTCAAAACCCCATCGACTTGCGCGGAACCCAAGGCTCATTGAGTCTGCCAGACCAGTCTTATACAGCCAGCCGATGGGGAGCCAGTGCAGACCGACGCTGAACGGGACCGCGCTGATAGCAAATTTAATCGGGCTTTTGTAGACGCTTGAACCGTACTTGCGTATTTGCGCTGTTCGGGGGAAGAAGTGCTGGGGCGCGAGAACCATCACAAAAAAGGTTGGCACGAGATTGATTGAGCTAATGATATCGAGCAGGTCTGTAGCCCAATGAGGTGGTTTCGACCCGGGCCTCTTGCGCCAAAATTTTGCCCATCCTGTTGTAAGGGCAAACACCAAGGCTCTGGCTGTAAGGAGAAAGGGACGCTGGAAAAGCTTTCTGGTCCGCGAGCGCCGGTTGACGCTCCCAAGTTCGGCCGAGCCTTCGCGCGCGTAGTCAGGTCCATTGGTCTGATGGATGTGATTCATGACGCTCGTCCCGACTGGACCAAGGAGGCACCCCTGGGAGGATTCCGATTCTTAAGGTTTATCGATCAGGTCAAGCAGTCTAACAGAACTTCTCCCGGGCATACTCCAACCGGTCTGCGCACTCCACATCTCTGGCAGGTGAAGGAGTGCTGATCGGCTCCGGCCCAAGGCCGCAAAACTTGGCTGTAGGTCATGTATGCTCATTTTGCGGCGACACATTGGAGGGCCGTAATGGGTAATTACGACTATCTCGATGAATTCACTCTCGCGTCTCACGGCGATCATCGCGAACAGGAGTGGGCCTCGGTCATAGCGGAACATTTCCCGGCATACGAAGTCTTCTGGCGTAGGTATATCGTTTCGCTCACGAACCGTGTGGACGCTGGCATCTCTTTCTCAAGGGACCGCGACGTGTGGATTCGCCTGCGGGACGACGTGCGGCCAGAATGCGAGCAGATGGCCATGCTTCACTATTCGGTCTTTTATTACCTGGCCCGAGCCATTCTCAAAATTCGAATTGCCGAAGGTGGTTTTCCCGAAGACGTTTTTGCATTGCTGGACGCTTGCGGTGATAACGTTCTCGCGTTCTTTGCCAGCATGCAACGAATCCTTACAGATTTTGACGTGCGGGCTGATTTCTTACCGATCCAGAAAAATGAACTCTGGACGAAGGGGCAACGCTCAAAACCAAATATCTCACGAGGGGCTTTCGTCGAAGTGCAGGCCTACCGGGACACCATCCTGCACAATCCTGTGCTGGGTCGTGGCATGCAGGTGTCCCGTGAATTTCTGCCAAAACCAGAGTTCCTCCCGAAAGTGAAGCTTTCCTGGCGAGAAGCTGCGCGTCTCAAGCCCGACCAACTGATCGCATTGGATGAGCTCGACGCTAACCTGCTTGCTGATTGCGGCGGTTTCCTCCAGGGCACATGGGAACCTTTGATAGCGAAGCTGGATGCGGTTCGGGAGACCGATAAATTCAGGAAGCAATGGGCGCTCGATGGACGATTCCCGCTAACGGTGCCGCCGCAGATCATAGCTTCGACAAGCCAACCTCTTTCTGCATCCGGTGGGCACGCAATTCCGAACTCGCCTACCGCCGTGATGCTGGCTGCGAGCGTCCCGCGAGAGCCTAAACCGCAATCGGAGGACTGAGGGTGGCTAGAGAGGGCCAGAGGACCACGGGGACCGTCGCACGCAAAATGCGCTGATGCCCATCTGGTAGGCGTTTTGCTTCGGATCGAACGATCAGCACCTCCTCATCGACCAAAGCTGGTTGAAAAACAAATGCCTTGAGGCTCCCGCGGGTGAATGGCGCAAGAATGCCCTCCCGTCGAGAACTGTGCACCGCGATCTGGCGAACTGGATTGCCTTTTATGAAATAGTCGATGCCGTAGACAGCGGGAAGGGTAATGAGCATGGCAGGCGTGTTATCTGAATTCTCGACGCGAGTCGTCCCAACCACTCAGCGAAGCTGTACGATTTGCGACGACTTCTCGAATACTGATATCACATTCCACGCAACTGCTTCAGTCTCCTATGCGCCGCGTCACCGCGGTGTTTGCAATAACCGTTGGCGCCACGCGGGCAACCGCCTAGGGCAGCAGTGGTGCCAATAGGGTCCCAACCTTTGCTGCTGCGTCGACGAGCCCGGCGAGTGACGCTGCGCGATTGATGCCCTCCCAGATCCGCGAGACTAGCTCACGGTTGGGCGTTGGTCTGGCCAGTTGAGTTTGGAGCGTATCCACATCGACGACAAGCTCCAGCTTCTGGGTTTCGCTAACCTTATCCGACTCCTTGATTGCCTTTCGGAGTTCGGATAGGGCTTCGCCCAAAGCCTGGAAACGGACATTGACCTGGTTCCCATCGCCGAGCGTGATGATGTTCTGGCCGGTAGCATCAATCTTGATTCCTTCAAACCTGTCCCGAGTGAACACGCTCGGGCCTCCCATCCTGTCGATACCCGCCGCCGTGATAATGTAATAGCTGGTTGTTGAGGGTATTGTTCCTCCGGCCTTCGTATTGAAGCTTTTCGTCAGAGGCTTATCTTCCACCCACCCCATGCTCTCCAGGTAGGTTAGGCTGCTGTGTACTTGCTGGCCGGTCAGGTCGTAGGAAGCCTTCAAGTCGGCTCTGAGAACGCTGATCGTCACAGCCGCACCGGTGCTTCTACCCCTCCGGCTTGTGGCGTTGCGGTTTCGGTCGTACAGATATCGAAGTATTATCTCCCTAATCTCGTCGTCAGTGCGCTCGGGCGGTTTGGTGTTTTTGAGGGTCATTCGTTACTCCCCTCTCTTCAGCATGTTACGAGAGATTCCGTTGCAGTAGTTGCAGTCTTTGGACTACCCTCAATTGTAAATACGGGGAACCGTGACAGGGTCGGATCTGTCACGCTTTTTCGTTTACTCCTATAGGTGGATTGAGCCAGTCAATGCTTCCAGCCGACGGCGGGCCGGATGATTGCGAACTGCTTCGCCGGATGGCCGATGATGCGTCTGAACGATCGGCTCGCCGCGAAGCTTGGGGTGTGTTCTACGAACGGCACGCTGAGTACGTTTACCGCAAATGTGCTGCCGCGCACTCGAGGTTGATAGGAATTGAGAACGTGACCGACGCGGTCAGCGATACTTTCCTTCGGGCCTACGAAAAGTCGGCGACGTTCAGGCTATCGGGTGCTCCGGCTGAAGTCCAGGAACGGATCGTACGAGCGTGGCTGCTGAGTATCAGCGAGAATATCATTCGGGACCATTTTAGGAATAGCCCAAAGATTGTGTTCGCGGAGGAGCCGGAGCTGGACGACAGGGAAGATGTGCGAGATGGAACGGAACACTTCTCCGTCGAGCCGCAGAGCGCGAAGTCAGCACTCGTTGAAGAAGGTCTGAAGCAACTAAGTGACCGCGAACAACGGGTTTTGCGGGAAACGGTGTTTTGGTACGTGCCTGGCGCTCGTTATCAGCGCATGCCGCACGCAGCAATGGCAAGCCTAGCCAAGGAGCTTAACACCACACCTTCCAATATCCGTCAGATCAGAGTCCGAGCACTAGAGACACTGCGGCAATATATTCTAGCTCGTTCGTGAGGGGCCCAACATGAAGCAAAGGCGCGAATCTAGTCTCACAAACGATGAACTCCAGCGAGAACTGCAGGAGGTATTTCGTAAAAAGCACTGGGCAGACGTTAAGGCAGAGCGTGCGGAACTTGCGGAAGCCCTAAACACTTCGTCGCAATCGGGTGCTCAGTCTGTGGAAAAGGCGTTGGAGAGATTCGACGCTCGATCCAGATCGACAGCGATGAAACGACGTGGTTATTGGACACACCCTTCAGTGACAGCGCTGGGGGGAGCTGACCCAATAGAAACGGTGATTGCTCGGGCTCGTACTTTGGTCTTGAAGGCAATGGAAGCCGGATGGAAAGGGCCGCCCTACGATCCGTTTGCGCTGGCTGAATATGATGGAATCCGAATCGTACCTACGGAAGATGTTATCGATGCGCGCACATATGGGAGCGTGAGCCCCAAGTTCACAATCGAGTTTAATCCGAGCAGACCCCCTGCAAGGATACGGTACTCGATTGCTCACGAGATTGCGCACACTCTGTTCTCTGATTGCGCTGCAACGGTTCGTAACCGTGCTACTCATGAGCAGATGAAAGCTGACGAATGGCAGCTGGAAATGTTGTGCAACATTGCGGCTTCCGAGATTTTGATTCCGCTCGGTAGTCTTGGAAAAGTGCGTGAAGTACTCCCATCTGTCAAGAAGGTCTTAGATCTCCGGCGTGAGTTTCAGGTCTCCTTTGAAGCGATGACGCTGAGGCTTGTTCGGCTGACCGACTATGTGTGTTTTGCGTTTGCAGCGAGGTATGACGACGAGAGCGACAGATATAGATTGGACTACAGCGTTTCATCTGAAGCGTGGCGTTCAGTTCCGCACCTGGAACAAGGTTTTATTCTTCCAAAAGAGAGTCCTGCATCCGAATGCACCGCAATTGGGTACACGGCGCAAGGTGAAGAGAAGTGGCTATCAGGCGCTGATACTTGGTCGGTCGAATACTTGGGAATTCCGCCTTATCCGGGCCAAGTTCGACCTAGGGTAATCGGTATAGCGAGCCCGGTTGAAAAAACAACATCTCAAACTTGCCGTATCCGATACCTCAAAGGTAATGCGCTAGAGCCGAGAGGAACCGGCCAGAGAGTTGTCGTCCAGATCGTGAATGACAAGGCGATGATTTGGGGCGCTGGGTTCTCGCGGCAGGTAAGCAAGAGGTGGCCACAGGCTCAACTGCAATTCAAGGATTGGGTTCTAGGAGCTCGTGGAGAGTTGAAGTTGGGAAACATTCATGTTGTTAGAGTGAATGATTCGACCACCGTTGCTAGCTTGGTTGCGCAACACGGTTTTGGACCTTCGGATCACCCTCGTATTCGATACAACGCCCTTGCCACTTCTCTTCAGCAGGTTGGAAAACTTGCGAATTCCGCTGGGGCTTCGATTCACATGCCTCGAATTGGCGCAGGTTTAGCGGGCGGCTCCTGGGAGGTCGTCGAGGAAATTGTTGAAGAAACTCTTTGTCGGCGGGGCCTGAGTGTAACGGTCTACGACCTTCCCCATGACAGAGGTTCAGCTGGCAAACAAGGTTCGCTGACTTTTAATCGCAGCGAGCGGGACTGAATTTAAAAGGAGGGATGGCGTGCCTAAGCAGATCGTTTTGTTGACTGGTCGAATCGCCGCGGGCAAGACGACGCTCTGCGACCATCTCCGCCGATTTGACGATGTCCATGTTCTAAAAACGAAGGAAATCATTAGAGGCGCAGCCCTAAAGAGGATGGGACATGCGATCCAAGCGGAACGAAAGGCGATGCAGGATTTCGGCGATCGACTCGACCGCGAGACGAAAGGTCAATGGGTCCGCGATGAACTACGACGTTTGTTGGGGAACCTCGGGGCGAATGAGCCGCGTGCGATAATCATTGTTGATTCGGTACGAATCCTGGAGCAAATCAAAGCGATACGCAACTCGTATGGATACGCCGTAGTCCATATCCACCTCCATGCCTCCGACAAGGAGTTGGCTCGCCGATATAGTAAGCGCCAGAGCGGGCTCAAAGAAGTTCGATCATACGGGCAGCTCGCGGTCAACGACACGGAAGCGCGCGTCGCACGACTCGAGAAGGCAGCAGATGTCGTGATCGACACGGAATTGTGTCGACCGATGGATGTGCTCGTAAGAGCGGCAGCACAAATCGGGCTCTATACGCGGGAGTACGGTCGGACGGTGGACGTAATTGTTGGAGGGCAGTACGGAAGTGAGGGGAAGGGGCACATCGCCTCGTATCTTGCTCGAGAATACGACGTGCTGGTCAGAGTGGGAGGACCGAATGCGGGACACAAGGTGTTCATGTCGCCGACCCCGTACATTCATCACCAACTTCCTTCGGGGACGTTGCGCAATACATCGGCTCGGCTCGTTCTTGCTCCCGGGGCAGTCCTCAATGTTGATCTCTTGTTGAAGGAAATGAGTGAGTGCAAAGTTGATGTCGATCGTCTGTTCATTGACCCCCAGGCAATGGTCATTTCAGAAGGAGATATCGCCAGGGAGAGCGGATTAGTCGAGAGGATCGGTTCGACCGGCCAGGGCGTTGGTATGGCGACGGCGCGGAGGATCGTCGACAGGGGAAAGAAAATAAAGCTGGCTGGCGATGTGAAGGAATTGAAGAAATACGTCCGCGAGGCTTGGGAGGTCCTCGAAGAGGCTTACAAAAGGGGTTCTCGGATATTGGTCGAAGGAACTCAAGGTACCGGGCTGAGCTTGTTTCACGGTCAATATCCCTACGTCACATCGCGAGATACCACGGTAAGCGGCTGTCTCTCGGAGGCGGGGATTTCTCCAAGCCGCGTAAGAAAGGTGATCATTGTTTGCCGCACTTATCCGATCCGGGTTCAAAACCCCGACAATGGAACATCTGGAAAGATGTGGCAAGAAATAAGCTGGAAGACTGTATCAGCTCGATCGGGGATTCCACGTTCGAAGCTCGAAAGGACTGAACGTACGTCGACAACCGATCGACGAAGGCGTGTCAGCGAATTTGATTGGGAACTGTTGCGCAAGTCCTCGGCGATCAACGGACCCACTGATATTGCCTTGACATTTGCCGACTACCTGGGGAGCAAGAATGCAGACGCCAGGCGATACGAGCAACTTTCTCCTGAGACGATTCGATTTGTCGAAGAAGTTGAGCGCGTAGGATCAGCGCCGGTTTCGTTAATCTCTACGGAGTTTCATTTCCGGAGCATTATCGATCGGCGGTCCTGGAGAATTCAATGAACGGGATCACGGTGGAGGAGTTCGTGAAGCACTATCCTTGTTTCTATCATATGGCAGAAGTTGATAGTTGGGACTCAATCCAGAATAAGGGGCTTCTCAGTACTTCGGCCCTCCTCGATTTGTTCGAAGTCAACGGCAGCAAACGCTTTGCAATCGAGAGTTGCCATCGGCCGAAAAGCGTAACCATTGAACATCCTGAACACGGGCGCGCGGTGATTCGCGATCAGATACCAATGCGCGAACGATCACTACTGAAGTGCCTTGAAAGTATCAGTCCTAGAAAATGGTATGAGTTTCTCAACGGGAAGGTTTTTCTTTGGGCTACCTTGCACCGGTTGGAAGGCCTTCTCAATGCTCGGGCTTATCGTGGGAAGGAGCATGTGATACTGAAGGTCGACGCGAGAGGGCTCTTGTCGAGGTACGCATCAACGGTGCTCCTGTCGCCCATCAATTCGGGTAGCACGATCTATCGTCCGTCCTTGCGCGGACCGAAGACATTCCAATCGCTCAAGAGCTATCCTTTCGAGGAGCGGAGGAAAAAGCGCGGGTTGCCAGATGCCGTTGCTGAGATGGTCTTTGATTACGCGATACACGACATTCGCAAATACGTATTGCGGGTTGAAAAACGCCGCGAGAACAGGTTACTGAAAGTGATTTGGGAGAAGAGTTGAGGGCGAAGAGGCAAGCGAATCTCCACATGACGCACGGGCTGCTAAATCCCGAAAAGTTGCTGTTCGTTCGCAAGCACCTGGAAGCCGACGAGGCGCGAGGATTGAGCAACCTCTTGCTCGGAGCGGGAGATGCGGATCTGCGCGCTACGAACATTTCCATTCTCCTGCCGCTTCTGCATGAGGCGCGGGAAAGGGCCGACAAGACCTTTTGGATCAAACTGTTTTTGCCTTGGATAACTATTCAACAGTCTGTCCGCGCACATCACAATCGCATTCTGGACGAATTCGTGAGGATCGGAGAATTCGGAGCGGACTCGCAGGAACTGCTCATCCATCTCGTGAATATCTACCGGAGCCTTGTCGCGGATCTCATCGACCCCTACATGACTCTTGTCGTTGCCTGCTTTCAATTTATCGAAGGGGAGTTCACCGATATAAAGAACGCAAATGTTGGAGCAGCAGAGCGGAGGAAGGCCGAATACCTGGCCAGGCGGATCGTGAAAATCGATCCGGAGCGGCGTCTTCTTTCGGGATACGAACCAATCGTCCGGAACGCCGTGACGCACAGCGGGTCCGCCGGGATCGTCTACCGTTCGAATAGCGTACTCTTCCGGAATATTAAGCGTGGCATGCCGGCGACCGTCGAAGCAATTGAATGGTCGAGGGATACATTGGTCAACAAGATCGTGCGACTCTATGAATGCATCACGTCCATCGACGCGGCGGTCAACGTGTTCGGAGTAGACTGCGGCGAGTCATTGCTGAAGGACGAAGACGCCAAGTCTGAATTCATCCAGCGCGCGCTCACCGCTGAACGTCGTGCGGAGCTACGTCTTCCGTTCGAAGAGCTAATGAAGCGGATTCGCGAGGACGAGGACCTCCCACCCGAGAAGCAGATCGAGCGACTCTCCCAGATTCTTCTCTACAACTATGAAAAGAAAAAAATGCCAGTTGTTGGAATCGGTGTCAACTACTCGAGGCGCGCCGTACTGGTTGATATCCCCGATGCGCAACGGGACTTCGGGAACGATGAGACTTTACGGGACGGTGTGATGGAGTGCGGGCACTATGCCGTTCTGGCCAAATCCGTCTTCGGCACGGATTTTGACCATTACGTCATCCGAATGGTCTCGGAAAGCGCACAACATCGTTTGACGACGGTCTTGCCTGGAAAGCTTCTTGGAGAATACATCGAAGAGCGCGCCGGCCTGTACGATCTGCTCCACGAGGCGGATGTCCATCTGGACGGGAACAAAGTCGTCATTACTGTCGACTTCGATAAGCTGGAAGAGAAAGAGCGAGGGAGCTTGGACCGGGTGTTTCCGCGCAAGGAACGACCGTACGGGACCTCAGCCTAACAAACGAAGATGAAATCGAACAGGGCCGAAACTCAAGATCGCGGAAGAGTGTTTGGGCACCACGCGCGAGAAAGTCTCTGCCTCAATCGAGTGAAGTCTGCCGATCAATTGTTCAGGATCAACTTTGTTCCAAATACCTCGAAATCCCAGGTAATCGACAAGTATCAGCGCGCCTTCTTTCATGGGAGCTACGATACCTTATGAGTGGTGAATATCGTTATTGGTAGGCGTTCCTATAGGTCACACCGAACGTGAATGCTAACGTCCTTTATCATTCAGGATTAAAATGGGTCAACTTTTGAAGGTCAGTTCCGGCGGTGTGATGCCTCGCGAGAAGTTTGGTTCGACCCTGGGTCGAAGTGAACGAAGCATTTAGAAGTGTGTAGGTCGAGAGGATTTCTGTTCGGCCTGTTGGAGTGCTTCTTGTGCCTCGCGGAGTTCGCGGAGGTTAAGTTCTAGCTCGGCGGCATAGATTTCGGCGCGCTCGTGAACCCTTGCGTTGTTGATCGCGACGGCGGCTGCAAGGGCAAGCGATTTAGCTAGCCGAAGGTGCTCGGACGCAAAAACGTCAGGAACGTGCGCGCCCAGAGACAAAATACCCAGAACAGTGCCCGCAGCAATGAGGGGCACGCCGAGCCATGATTTGATTCGGTCAAGAGGTGGCACATCTCGCCATTCCTTCTCCTGGGTTACGTCTTGTAAGATCATGGCCTTTTGCTCGAAAAGGATCTTCTCGAGGAAGACAATCTCGGACGCGTTGAAGCTTAATCCAATCCTTCGTGGCGCAACTCGGGGAGCTTCGCGCGCGACCATGAGGCTCGACGCATCTTCCACGAATAGCACAGTGGCGACGTCAAATGGGATCAGTTCTGAAATACATTGCAACAATGTATCGAGAACAGAATCCATTGCTAGATTTTGACTGAGGGCGAGAGTTGACTTGCGTAATGCCTCAGCTTCGGCGCGAGCGGCCTCGGCATCGTCGAGATGTTCGGAGATCTGTTTTTCAGCCTGCTTGCGCGAGGTTATGTCCTGGGCCGTGCCCACGAGCCAACGCGTAACTCCATCGGTTCGGACGGGGAAACCCTTAGCCCAGACCCAGCGGACGGCTCCGTCGGCACGGATGAAGCGGAATTCTTCGTCGAACGCGCCAGTGCTTATGACCTCCTGGAGTTTAGATAGAACGCGTATACGGTCTTCGGGGTAAATCAGCTCGCGGTAGGAGATTGGGTTGGTACGCAGGCTCTCGAGACTGTGGCCCGTAAGCGTCGCATAAGCCTGGTTTACATAAGTGACTTCTTGTGTGCTGGCATCCATCATCCAGAAAAGTTCCTGGATGTTGCTGGCCATGTGTTGGAAGCGCTCCTCGCTCTTGCGCAAGCAAGCTTCGGTGCGCGTTCGTTCGGTAGCGTCACAGAGAATGAATACATGACGGCCAGGAAGATAATTCGCCGCTGCAGTAAAATCTACCACCAGCAAAGTTCCATCGCCAGCAACTAGATTCGCTTGACCTCGCTTACATCCGCCATCGAGAAACGAATCCCACAACAGATCGAACTCTTTGCTCTCGGGAAACAGACCCCGAAGGTGTTGCCCAATAAGTTCGCGACTAGGAATGCGTAGGATGTGGACGGCGGCCGGATTTGCGTCCAAGCACTCGCCCGTTTGGTTGAGAATCAAAATTCCGTCAAGCACGTTCTGGAAAATCGACGAGAATTCGCAGTCCGTATCACGAAAGGCTTGATCCGCTTGTCGATGCTCGTTGCGGAAAAACCAAAGAGAATAGAGGTTTAGGATGGCTGCGAAGGTCAAACCGGCAAGAAGCAACAGAACTAGCGTGGTAACGGCCATCGAATGGTAGTTGTACGCAAAAAGAGAAAAGCACAGAGATCCTATCGAAGTGCTTAACATCGTCACAGAACACCAGCGAAACCAGAGCGGAGAAGACTGACAAACCGTTTTTGAGGTCCGCGGGAGATTCATTGGACGATCTGAACTTTCTCAGTGTCCCAAGCTAGCACCGTACGGAGTTGAACTTCATTGCGATGTTGCCGTGTCCGTATTGCGGGACAAGGCTAGCCTCCGGGAAGACTCAGGTTCGTTCGAACCGTGCAAACTAGACTTCAGAACAATGCCGTCAGGACTTGACGGGCGACGCCGAGCTGTTTGGGGTCTAGATTGGACAGCAACTGGTCGATATTCTTTCGAAGCGTCTTTGGATCAGCTGTGGAGTCGAACTCAAAGAACTTTGAAGGGGAAACACTTAAGCATTTAGCGAGGGCGATAATTAGATCAAACGAGGGTTGCCTTTCGCCTCGTTCTATTCGTCCTAGATGTTTGACCTCAATGTCCACCTTTTCGGCGAGCTGCCAAATCTTTAGCTTTCTAGACTTGCGCACAGAACGAACTAAGCCCCCGAATTGAGATGCCGCAGTCATGGAATCTTTTCGCTCTGAACAATAAGCGCGTGGGCCCAGCCGGCAAACCACCAGGGAGGTCACTAATCTATTGACAAAGAGGCCTACAAGGCGTACTTACGAATATAAAGGTGACTTTTCCATCGCTCGCATCACGTCTGACGGGAGGACAGCTATCGCCTTGCACATCTTGACGACGGTAACTAATTTGGCGCTGACAAGACCGCGTTCGATCAGGCTGACAGTTGTCCGGTCACATTCCGCCGCTTCGCTTACTGTTTCTTGTGATATCCCATTTTTCTTTCTTAATTTACGGAAGGCTTCTCCGAACGCCTTTTCAGGACCGGCGAGAGGCTGAACGTGTCTACCACGAGCCTTCATGTGAGCTTACAGCGTCGCACGATGACGAATGTAATCCCACGGAATGCATTCCTCATTTGCCATTCACATCCTTTTCTCACTGAAACCGAGGAGCCGCGGTGAGTTCCTCCTTCACAGCTAGATTTCTTTCGTTATCCGTGTCTCCAGACAGAATCACAAATTCATCTGGGACGACGCGGGCGCCAGCATCTTCAACTCAGCCCTCCGATGAAGCGCTGCTGGCGATGGTTCCTGCAGGTGGGGAAGACGCCCTTGGAGTACTCTTCAGACGTTACGCCAGACTGATCCGAGCTGTGGGCCAGCGGACGCTTAGGGATAGCGTCGAGGCAGACGATCTCGTTCAAGAAGTCTTTCTGTACATTCACCGCAGGAGCGAGCTGTTTGATCGATCTAAAGGCTCAGCGCGTTCTTGGATCTTTCAAGTGGCCTACACTCAGGCTTTCATGCGCAGGCGGCAGTTGAGTGCCCGCGGCTTCCATGCGTCCATAATCACGGACAATATCGCCGAAGATAGCCGCAATAGCGCGCAAGGAGGACACTACGACCATACTGTTGAAGGTTTTTTTGGTAGAAACGGATGGAAAAAGGTCTGGGATAGCTTGACCGAATGTCAGCGAGAGACCTTACGGCTGCACTTCTATGAGGGTTGCACGTTCGCAGAGATCGCTGAGAGGTTGGGTCAATCTTACGTTAACATCCGGCATCACTACTACCGTGGTTTAGAAAAGCTTCGAAAGCATGCGGACGACAACAACCTGAATTGGCCATAGACCATGTATTGCCGGCGAAAACAAGCTTGGAATGTTGAGGCGTTGTGACGATGGATTCGCACGAGAGATACCTAGAATTGTGTGCGGCTTCGACCGCGGGTGAACTGAGCCGGGAAGAAGCACAAGAGCTCGAAAAGCACCTTGCCGTTTGCGCGTCTTGTCGGGAAGCGAAGCGCCAATACGAGATAACGGTTCAAAGAGCCGTACCAGCCTTACCCGATGAGCTTGAGTCGCCTGTGGCGGAGTCCGACTCTTCATGGTCAGTCGAGCACGCAGAAGCCGCGTTTTTCAAACGCCTAAAGAATGATCGGAGCGATCGTCGATCCCCCGAAAGCGCGACAGGTGACACGTCGTCGACGGGGCTCCGATATACATATCACGCATCTCAAATTCGGTGGGCCGAACTGTGGATGCCGTTTGCGGCGTGCGTCCTCCTGGCGATCGCATTGGGCATCGTTGCATATCGAAGCGGGCTGAAACACGGTGCAGTGACCTCGCAACAGCAGACGATCCCGACAGCACCATCCACCGCCACTCTCGAGGAGCAGATCAGTGATTTCGGCCACGAGCGGGCGCAACTCCTGGCGAAACTGGCGGACGACGACAGTGCTATCAAGGATTTGAGGCAAGAGCTGGCAGCGCAGACCGAAGAGATCAAACATTTGAAGCCGAGCAGCGACTCCGGTGCTGTGAGAACGCAGAGTGCCGGTCAACCTGCGACTAGCGAGTCAGCCGGCAATTCACGTCGCGATGCAGAGCTCGCCGCGGCACAAACCAACCTACAGCAGCTGCAGGCAAAAGCCGATGCGCTAAGTCAAGAGAGAGAGAACGGGGCGAAGCGTGCCTTGGTCCTGGAAGCCAAGGTGGAGGAACTGACCGAGCTCGCGCGCAGGCGCGAACAGGCAATGGACGAACAACAGGCTCAGATTGCGAAACAGAAGGAATTGCTGGACCACGACCGCGACATCCGGGAATTGATGGGGGCCCGCGACTTGTATATCGCCGAGGTGCACGATGTTGGAGGGAACGGACAGACGGACAAGACCTACGGCCGCGTTTTCTACACAAAAGGAAGGTCGCTCATTTTCTACGCGTATGACCTTGACCAGGAAGCAGGCTTGAAAAACGCCAGCACGTTCCAGGCGTGGGGCCGACGCGGCGTGGACAAGCAAGAAGCGCTCAGTCTCGGAGTCTTCTACGAAGACAACACGAACAAGAAAAGGTGGGTCCTAAAGTTCGACGATCCCAAAGCCCTGGCAACAATTGATGCGGTGTTCGTAACGGTCGAACCGAACGGCGGAAGCCATCATCCGAGCGGTAAAGAATTGCTATTCGCCTACCTACGCGTAAGCCCGAATCATCCATAGTCAAACTCGAACCTAAGAAATTCTGTCCTCTTTGCGAGACACCAGCGTCATTGGCACAAAAATGTGTGAGGTTCGCATAGACCTAGTAGCGAGGAAACGTTCCTCGCTGCGGAGGTTTCTTGCGAGTGCGCACTCTATCGCTCTTCCTATTCCTGGCTCTTGCAACAATTTGTTCGGCGCAATCGCCGACGGGAACGATTAGTGGAATCGTTTTCGATCCTTCGGGTGGAGTCGTGGCGGGCGCGGAGATTTTGATTGTCAGCGACACAACGAATGTTCAATACCCCGCGAAGACGGACAGGGAAGGAATTTACCTTGTGGCGAATCTTCCGCCCGGTCCCTACCGTATCCAGGTCTCTAAGATTGGATTCAAGACGATCATCAAGCCCGACATCGTGATTCATGTGCAGGACGCGCTGGCAATCAACTTCCGGCTGCCCCTGGGAGCCGTCTCCGAAATCGTGACGGTCCAGGGAGGTGCGCCGCTGGTGGATACGGAATCGGGCTCCGTCAGCACCGTGATTGACAGGCAATTTGTGGACAACCTGCCGATGAATGGCCGGAGTTTCAACACCCTGCTTCAACTGACGCCGGGGGTGGTGATCGCACCCTCCAACTTCAACGCTCCGGGGCAATTCAGCATAGCGGGACAAAGAGCGAGTGCCAACAGTTTCACGGTAGATGGCGTCTCGGCAAACTTCGGCGTTCAGGCGGGTATTGGCGTGGGCGATCAATCGGGACTCGGCCAGTCGCAAGCTTTCAGCGCGCTGGGTGGAACGAGCAGCCTGGTCTCCGTCGACGACCTCCAGGAATTCCGGATTGAGACGTCTTCCTTTGCACCGGAATTCGGAAGGCAACCCGGCGGGCAGGTACTGCTCACCACGCGCTCTGGCACGAATGACTGGCATGGAGGAATCTTCGACTATTTCCGAAACACCGTCATGGATGCGAACGACTGGTTCGCGAACGATGCAGGATTGGGCCGGGCCGCAGAAAGGCACAACGACTTCGGCGGCTATTTGGGCGGTCCGATCTGGAAGGGAAGAACATTCTTCTTTTTGTCGTATGAAGGGGCGCGTCTCAGGCTACCGACGACAATCATAACTCCCGTTCCTTCCCTCTCATCGAGGCAGAGCGCGCCTTCCGCTCTTGCGCCCTTTCTCGACGCGTACCCGCTGCCGAACGGCCCTGTCTCGCCAGATGGTTACACGGCGCAGTACGCAGGAAATTATTCCAATTCTGGCACTCTCAACGCGACGAGCCTGCGGATCGATCACTTCTTTAGTTCTCACTTTTCGATATTCGGCCGTTACAACTACGCGCCTTCACAGACCGTGAGTCTCAGCAGTCCTTCGGAACTGGACACGATTCCGGTGAATACGCAGACGATTACGGTCGGCGTGAATTCAGAACTGGGAAGTAGGATTTCTAACTCTCTGCGAGGCAATTATTCGACACAAACTTCGAACTTTCAATCGGCGTTGCATGCGATGGGTGGCGCGACGCTGCCCGATCCAAGCCTCTATCTCGGAAATCTTTCTTTTCCGTCAAATGAGCTGAACTTCCAGACGTTTGATACGTACTACTTCGCGGCCGGCACGATTGGACATAACCAGTCGAAGCAAGTAAACATCGTCGACGACCTATCGTGGATTCTGGGTGTCCATAAGCTCAAGTTCGGGGTGGATGGACGGATTGTGTTTCTGAACATTCATCCGGCGGTAGGTTCGCTGGGATACTCCACGGACAGCGTTCAGGATTTTTTGGCGACAGGGCAAACGAACTTGTACTCGACAACGACAAAGCCAGCACAGGTTAAAGCGCCCGCGTTGTCCCTCTATGCGCAGGACACGTGGAACGTCACGCAGCGACTTACGCTGTCGTACGGTTTGCGGTGGGAGTTGAGTCCCGCGCCTTCGGCCCGGGGAAACACTCTCCTTGCCTCCTGGGAGAATGTCAACGACCCTTCCGCGATCACTCTTGCGCCCTTCGGCACTCCGCTGTGGAAGACACAGTATGCAAACTTTGCCCCACGGTTCGGGTTGGCCTATCGGCTGAACTCGAAAGGGGATTTCGTTCTTCGGGCGGGCACCGGCATATTCTACGACTTGGGATTGGGCGCCGCTTCGGCCGTCCCTTCGTACTGGCCAAATACCGCATTCAACTACTATCCGGTGGTGTCGGTTCCGATCACGAATGCATCCTCGTATCTTCCCTCTTTGTCTCTGGAACCACCGTACTCAAACCAGGTTTACGCGTTTTCACCGAACCTGAGACTTCCCAGGTCGTATCAATGGAATGTTGCGCTTGAGAAGTCGTTCGCAGGCAAGCAAGCCGTGAGCGTAACCTACGTCGGGCAGGCGGGGCGGGACCAATTGCGCAAGTCGGCGTTCGAGCAACCGAACGCCAATTTCTCCGGGATTTTCTATTTGACTCAGAACGACGCCCTGTCGAACTACAACGCGCTGCAGGTGCAGTATCGGCGTCCCTTGTCTGGCAGTGTCCAAGCGCTACTGAACTACACCTATTCGCGCTCGCTCGACAACGTGTCCGGTGATGATGTCGCCGGCCCTTCGGATACGGTAATTTCCGCTAAGGGCGACTATGCGTCATCCGACTTCGACGTTCATCAGAGTTTTTCCGGTGCGATCACATGGGAGCTTCCCTCCACCAAGCGAACCGCTGTGCTGTCTGCGGTCACGAAAGACTGGTCGCTCGATACCATGGTCGTGGCCCGATCGGGATTTCCGTTCAACGCCAGCGTCGACCTAGGAGCGTCCGAAGTGGCGGGACAATTTACCCGTCCAGATCTGGTCCGAGGTCAGCCGTTTTGGGTGGCTAATCTGCAGGCTCCAGGAGGACAAACACTCAATCCAAACGCCTTTGTAGTGCCTTCGACGGTTCGCCAGGGCACCGAGGGCAGGAACGACATCTCCGGATTTGGTTTTACGCAAACCGATGTCTCGCTCGTCCGACTCTTTTCTTTGGGAGAACGCGTAAAGCTTCAGTTCCGAACCGATGCGTTCAATATCCTGAATCATCCCAACTTCGCGAATCCGGCAGGGTACATTCAGTTCGGTCCCCTGTTCTTCCACTCGACACAGATGTTGAACCAGGCCTTAGGCGGCCTAAACCCACTTTTTCAGGAAGGCGGCCCGCGCTCGTTGCAGGTGTCTCTAAAACTGACCTTCTAATCCGCACAAACGAATCCTGATTGGGACGACGGCAAGCGTGCCGAACGCGTATCGCTGGAGGTGTGTCTCGAAATGTCTAAATTGAAATGCGTTACTGCAATCCTCGGCCTGACTCTGTGCTGTGCAGCCAAGTTGGCCGCTCAGGCCGTCGAAGGCGCGAGGTATGATCCAACACCCGTTCGCCTGGATCAAAACGCGGCGACGACCGCTCGCCCCGTCATACCGATGGACCTGCTGACACTACGCGATCCGAAGGGTGTTAGCATATCGCCGGACGGCAGCCAAGTAGCCGTCGCGGTAGGTCAGGCCGAATTGGAGACAAATGGATATCGTTCCGGTCTCTTTGTTGTCGCAAGCAAAGCCGCCAGCCGCGTCAAGGCGCTGGGGACCGCAGGGATGCCCCATTGGGACGAGCTTAATCAATGGATCGACGAAGCCCCTCAATGGTCGCCCGACAGCCGGTGGGTCTCTTATCGAATGCGCATGAGCTCGCGAGAACGCTGGCAAGTCTCGCTGTGGAATGTGACAAATAGCCTGAGAGAAAAACAGACTTCGGTCCCCGGCGACGTCGAAAGCTATCGCTGGTGCGCCGGGGGAAGTGAACTCTTTCTGACCGTAGTGAAGCCGAGACCAAGTGTCGGCACAACGAATGCGACAGAGAGTGGAATTCTTTTTAATCAAGCGATTCACCCCTACCAAGTCATTCCGGTTCTCACGCAAGTGGAAGAAGCCAAGGGACCGGAGCGCGAATATTGGATTTACGATCTTAAGACCCAGCGGCAGCGGCGTGCGACCGAGAGCGAAGTCGGGACATGGAAGCCGTGGAACTCGAGGTCGGCGTCCGATACGAACCCCGCGCTCGCGAAATACCACATCCTCGATGCGGCGCCTTCACCGGATGGATCGAAAGTGGCCTACTTGTATGGTGTGGAAAATGCCGGACAGTCGAAAACGTGGGCTGGCCGACTTCTCGTATCTTCCGATCACGACCACCAAATCCTCGAAGTGACACCCGACGCACACCGTGTCGAGCAATTCTGGTGGACCGCCGACGGAAGCGCGTTGTTCTTCACCCGACATGACGGACGAGGACACTCCGCGGAGCTATGGAAATTGCGCTCGGGAGACTTGAAGCCGCAGTTAGCCTACAGAGCCGACGCCGGTGAGTACCTCTCCTCGTTTTCTTCCGACGACGCGGGGAGGATATTCGCCTGCCTGCGTGAAAACAACACGTCGCCTCCGGAAATCGCTGTGATTGACGACGCAACCAAACCGGTTCGCGCTATCATGGACTTGAATCCCGGGTTTTCCTTGCTACAGAAAGGGAGTACGGAGCGCCTGGAAGGAACCAACTCTTACGGCGAAAACTGGTTTGCGTACCTGGTTAAACCGCTCGATTTCCTACCCGGCACGAAATATCCACTCGTAGTGACCACCTATCGCAGCGGCGACTACTTTCTGCGGGGAGCGTCGGGCGATGAGAATCCTATCCAAGTGTATGCAGCGCATGGCTTCGCGGTCTTATGCGTCGACGTAGGATGGATACGCAATCGAGTGGCCGGAGATTTTGACGCGACTCTCCTGAATTGGGCCTCTCCGACTGCATCGATTGAGCAAGCCGTTCGGGAACTCGCTAACAAGGGAATGATCGATCTCTCCAGGGTAGGGATTGCCGGATTCAGTCACGGTGAGGAAATTGCCGGTTACGCGTTAATTCACAGCGATTTATTTCATGCCGCCGCAGGCGCGCAGAATTATGATCCATTCTTCTATTTTCTGGGGAGCGACGAGTGGCATGGCATTTTCGAGCAATGGGGTCTCAGCGGATGGCCGCACGGAGAGATCAACCCGAAGTGGCGACAAATTGCGATGTCCATGAACGTCGACAAAATCGTAACTCCGATCTTGGAGAATACTTCCGATACGGAGTACCTCGTCACTCTCTCAACTTACCGTTCATTGAGGGACGCAGGCAAGCCGATCGAACTATACATTTACCCAAACGAATTGCACGTGCGCAACCAGCCCAGGCATCGGCTGGAAATCTACGACCGCAATCTCGACTGGTTCCGTTACTGGCTGAAAGACGAACAAGACCCCGATCCAAGAAAAGCAGAGCAGTACAGGCGATGGAATCAGCTTCGCGACGAAGTGAACCGCACTCCAGAGAGCTCTCGCGTGCTTCCAGCGGGACGCCCACCCAAGTCGAAATGAAAGGACCCCGGGGGTGCTCGGAAATCGGGCACCCCCAGGTTTCACTTACTCCTCGGCAGCATAGGCCGACGGAGTTTGCCAGTCGGGATTCGTGAAATCCGAACCGACCATGGTCTTAGTCAACGAGTCGTCGGCGCAGATGGCTACCGCTGCGTCCGCGACCTTCGTAATTTCAGGCTTGGTGTAGTTCGTAAATATCACCCCCTTTCGTTCTTGAGTTTCGGTCCCGCCTCTTCTCGTTCGAACGGCGGACCATCCTTCGAGTGGGCTAACGGAGCTACGTTTGAAAGCAGAACGGTGTCGTCGTCGAGTCTCTTTCCTGACGGAACGAATCGACCGCCGAAGAATCTGCTTCGCGACCGGTAGCACGCTCACCGTCAATTAGGTTAGAAAGTCCCGGAGATGCCCAGGAATCGAGCATCGCCGGGCGTGGCTTACTCTTCGGCAAAGTAAGCTGGGTTCGTCTGCGCCGTTGGATTGGTCGAATCGTGACCCGCGTACTGCTTCGTCAGCGAGTCCTCGGAGCAGATCGCTACGGCCGCTTCCGCGAGCCTCGTGATTTCAGGCTTGGTGTAATTCATCAGTATCACCTCCTTTTGTTTTTAATTTTCTCGGCCGAGAAGCTCTTGGTCGGAACATCGCACGACTCGGGTGGCATGGTCTTTCCGAAATACGAGCTCTCGAACTAGAGACTGTTGATTGCGAAGTTCGCGCAGCCAGTCTTCAAGGGCTAGAGTCCGAAGCAGCGAGACGGTTGCGACATCTCGTCCCTGTTCCGCATTTTGAACGGCGTGCTCCAATTCGCTGCAATCCACAATTCCTAGTTCTTCCACACGTAGGGGTGTCGAATCCCGTAGGCGCATATACTCGGCGCTGATTACCTTCACGAGAGCCCGGCTGACGTACGCCTTCCGCTTTCGGTCCAGGATTTGTCGAGGAACGGTGGCCGCGAGTGCGCGACGCATCAGAGATCGTCTCTCGTGAGGGCGAACCATCTGTTCGCGAGGGATTGAAAAACAGAATGACATGAGCTCCCGATCGAGAAATGGATAGCGCCATTCAAAGGTCGGAGCTGATTCAAGTGTCGTGCAGGAAAGCTGGGAACGAAGGCTTTCGACAGCCTCTAAATTCGCCTGAAAGCTTGGCGAACCGCCCGTCAGTCTTGTTCTCCGCGACGAGAAAGAGAGTTCATGGCGGTGTCGAGCGATAAATTCCGTTGTCAACCAGCACAGCCGAAATGATTGACGCGAATAGCGGGGACTACGTGGCAGAAACTGCCGCAATACGGAGGACCAAAGTTTCAAGATAGGTTTTCGCTTCGCAAGTGCCCACTCGAAAGATTGCGCGAGGAATTGACGTACCTTGAGACCGACGAGCAAGTCCGCGAGTTCCGGGACCGGGGTCGGCACTCCACCTAGGATTTCATCGCCACCAAGCCCCGATAGAACGACACGGTAGCCGCCGCCCGAAAGAAGCTGCCGGAAGGAATCGGCCGCCGAGCTTCGGGTGTAGGGAGACGAGGGAATCATACGAAAGCGATTCCGGGTCGGTCCCTTTTGGTCGAGCGATTCTGGGCCGACGTCAATGTGACAACCGGCCCGGCCGCGCTGCTGTTCCACGATTCGGGCGTAGGGTAGCTCGTCCCAATTCGGTTCTCGTACGTCGAAGTACGTGATGGTGTCAAGGCGCGAAGTCTGGCAATGACCAGCCGCGAGCAAGGAGTCGGCCATGCAAACAATGGAGGACGAATCCATTCCCCCGCTTAGCTCCGCCAGGACCGGATTCGACGAATCGATGCGTCGCCGCACTGCTTCGCGAAAAATCGAATAGAACTGCTCCTCATAGTCCTTGTCGTTGCGATGGCGAATCGCCAGACCTGGGTCGAAATCCCAATATTTACGGACGGACGTCTGGCCAGCTCGCATTCGAACCGTGGAGGACGGAGGAACGCTCCTGACACCTTCATACGGCGTGAGATGCGAATGTGGATATGACGACATCCAACCGGCAAGATAGGACCCAGACACCTGAGGCACTTCGGGTCCAAGAAATACGAGCGGTTCAAGAACCGTCGACCAGGTAGTTTGGTGATTGTCGCTCCGATAAAAGAGAGGACGGGATCCGATGAAGTCCCTGGCCAGGACGACTTCTTGCCGAGCTTCGGAAAAAATACTGATCGCCCAATCGCCGATCAAGTGCGAAAACATCTGCGTTCCGAAGGACTGATAAGCGCACGCGACGACCTCCGCGTCCGTATCCGCAACACCAAGACCGATACTCGCGCGACGAAGATCACCGCGGTTATCGAGACGACCGTCCCACATGATCCAGTTCCGATCCGGCAGGCGATACGGTTGCTGTGATCCTGAAGTGGTCCGCGTTTCGCAGGACCCGTAGAGGAGCGCGCAGGATTCCCGGCGGAGAACGGAAATGCCTTCCGGCGCATAAGGAACTAGTAGACTTTCGACTCGTTCGAGAACGTCGTTGTCGACTGGCTCTCCGTCGCAATTGCAAATGCCGAATTGGACACCCATGAAGATCCCCCCACGAAAACCATCAGCAGCGATCCAAGACCGCGTAGGTCTCGGTCGCGCTCACCTTGTCGTTGACGATCATTCCTTGGACCTCGACCCAGGCGTGGGCGCGAAAAGGCAACGATTGGGCTCCGATCACGAGTTCCGCGGGTACGCCAAGGTGCCGCAATACGCATACGGTGGCAGCGGATCTCTGAAGGCATTGCACCTGTTTGAAGTAGAAGACGCAGGCGCGGTCGATCGCTGTGCATGCGCGTCGAGACGTGTTGGTGTCGAACTCACGAGTTCGAACCGGTTGACGGCGAACTCTCCGGTAGAGGGTCGCAAAATCCCTGCGGAAGAGAACGTACTCAAAGGACAGCAAGAGCGCGTATGCGCGAAGCGTCGTGAGGATCATCGATACCCTTTTCCCCCTTCCATCTGCGGAACTTCGTCCTTCATCTTCCGAACGAGACTCAAGAGGTATCGCTCCCGCGGCGGTAGTTGGGCGGAATCGGTTTGGGCAGAAGCCCAGACAGTAGCGGCATAGCCAAATAATGCGGAAAGCGGCGATAAGAGGAGGGCTCGCTCAAGATGTTTCGGTGGAATTTTGGCTCGCCATGCGTTGAGGTAGGCGTTCCTGAACCTCTCTTCGAGAGCAGCATCGCGCGAGAATTTCCTACGAAAATGCTGTAACAGATACTCGAACGAAAACAAAGGTTCGCCCACGAATGCTTCCGCCCAGTCGAGAAAGACAGCGCGACCCGTGGTGCCGAAGATGTTGGCAGGGCTGAGGTCCATGTGGCCGACAGTGTCGAATAAACGCAGGCCGTCCAATTCCTGCAAGGTGAGTCGAACGATGTCCTTCAATTCGGACACTTCGAGTAGCGTGAGATTCTTAGAAGTCTGCAGAGGCAAGCGTCTGGTCGAATCCGCGACGAACTGAAAAAATGGTTCTAGAATGGAGAGCAGCCGAGATACTCGCAAATCGTGAGCTCCTGCCATAAGCAGGTTGTCTCCGTGATCGATGGACGCGACTTGAAGGCTCGCCAAGCTCGCAGCGGTTCTTTCCCAAAACCGCGGTTCACCATTGGAAGCCAGGGATTGGCCGGGGGCCTGGAGAGCCAGCCACGCATTCCATCTTCGTCGACTGGCCAGGATTCGAGGAATGCAGTCAGGGCAGAGGCTTGCCAGGGCGAGCGTGACAGCCCATTCCCTGATGTTTGGTTTGCCGACGGCTTTGAACCACACCGGTTCCCGATTCGTTTCGAATCGGATCAGGCTGAACGTCGGGCAGGCATTCCACTGCTCGAATTTGCCGGACAGACGCAAAGAGTAGGGACGCAACGAGCGTCCGACCCAATTTTTGACCTCGGTGAACCATGCGGGTTTCCGAAAAGGCTCCGCAGCGAGATCTCTGCCGGCCGCCTTCAGTCCCAAACGGAATGTGTCAATTCCGGCAAACTCCCGGTCCCGCAAGAACGAGTTAGCCTTCAACGTTCGCAGGCAAGCCCAACGGTAGCCTCCGGGTGGCATCTGAGCGGACTGAACTGCGGCAACGGCGTGATAATGAAAATCGCTACCGAGCGCCGGGCCGCGTGGAATAACTTCATACAGCGATATGACTCGTAACCCGAACTCTCGCTCGACGGCGCGATTGATGTTAGCTGCGATCCGCTGCTGCGCCGGGATTTGGACCTGTGGCAGGGTGTATTTCGCTGCGCGGGTACTTACCAACACCTCCTTACCGTCGCACCGGATCATGAGCAGAAGCCACGGTTCAAGCGGATTCTTAGTTGACGGTGTGCTCATTGGTCGCCTTCCGAACGACTGCCCGCGTCCTCTGGACGAAGCAGCCGTTGCTGCCGCAGACTCGACAGAAAGTCGTCGACATCCCGTTCCACGATTTCGTCGGATACATGGAATTCGTTGCCGATGGTGCGTGCAAGCGACGATAGATCATGCCCTTGGCGGAGGAGTTCGATGATCCGAACTCCCACGGGGTTCAGATTGAAGAACACGCCGTGGGCCAGATCGAGCAGAATGCCGCCATCCTGCGATGTGGCGAGCCGGATGTCTTGGGAAAGAGTCAGCATCGTTGTCACCGGACGCGATGACTATGACCCTCCCCGGTCTCTGAACCAACTGTTGTAGTAACTTGTTCGCAATTCAACTCGCGCATCTCGAAAGTAAGCGCAAACACAAGCTTTGATTCAGCGTTTTCCGATCAACAGCGGCGTGCGGTGTTCGCGGTTGCACTCGGGCGCGATCGTGCTGTGCTGCAGGCGAAAGAGAGCGGACTATCAGTCGTCGGATAATCTTCGAAGGATCCCCACGACGGTTCCGATGATCTCAATCTCGCCGGGGCTTCTCATACGTAACGGGCGCTGGAACCCATTCGAGAATGGGCGCATGACGAGCATTCTTCCTTCCGAGACGCACGAGGTGCAAATATATTGGCCGTCATGGCCCAGCAGAATGTAGGAAGGCTGTGCCCACAGGGGAGCGGAGGGCTGCGATGTGATTCGTTTCTTACGGCGGTCAATAATGAGCGCTGCAGCGTCGGCCAGATAGGGATGAAACGATTCCCTGGGCCGTCCAATCCAAAAAATATCCCGGATCGAGAGATGCGGCATTTGAAACATCTCGGCGACCGCGCGGGCAAAAAAATATGGAAATTCCGCCACGGGATTGCGGCGTTGTGCGGACACAATCGAGTTGCGGTCGGTGACGTGTGCGGCGCCGCGAGGTGCGGCCCGGCCTAGTAGCTCGTTTGGCATTGGATCCCTGCCGGCTTGCGACCGATGCACTCCTGCGGCCCGCATGAATTCCCAGGCGCCAACAGAGTACAAGGTACAAAGGCTGAACATTTTGTGAATATGCCGGGGTGTTTGGCTTGGTGTCTCGTAGTCGGAGAGAGAGCCGGCAGCGCAGAAAAATTCCTCGTTCTGCAGCAAGCGGGCGATCAACAAGCTCTTCGCCGATGCTTCCCGGAAAGTAAGGCCGGATCGCCGCTTGGCGCGCCGGAGCAGATCGTCCAACCGCAAGTCCGTGGAGACCTCTTCGAGCGGAGGCGGAATCCAAAACTGCGCGAGAGCGCGAGAAACTCTCGTAGGTGCCGGGACCGCCGTGGGCCTAAGTTCGAGATCGACGGCTCCGACAATGCGTGCTTCTTTTTCCAATTCCAACTCAACGTGAGCAAATGGCAGATGTATGGGACAGAGCACCACGCGATTCCGATCAACAATATGCAACCGGCAGCATGCGAGCCCCTTCCCGTGCTCAACCAGGAAGAAAGCTCCGCGGGTGGCGAACCGAGCCTGAGGAACGGAGGCGGGCTGCTTCGCGATGCGGACGATACTTCCCGGAAGGAGTTCAGGAAATGCCCAGGCATCGCGATATCCGATCTTCGCGTACAGGAACTCGGATTTCGACGGATGCTTCCTGGCAGCATGCCGGCGCGGTGCGCCAATGCGCAGCCATTCGCCGAGGGGACGCAGCGAACCGCCAGGAGGCCCTTGCGTAATCGGTTCGAAGGAAAGAATCCAAGACTGGTCGTCATAAACATTTTCGTCAATCAGTGTCGTATAGCGCGCTGGAAGAATTGCCTGGAGCCGGGGAATATCGTCGAGAACCACGCCAAATATGGCCAGCCAGTCGACGAGACGATAGCCGGACAGGCGGCTCAACGCGAGCAGTTGTTGGACGCTGGGGCTAAAACCCCTGTGCTGAAGGGTGTGGTAGAGATTGGGTGGAATGTGGAACCGATTATCATCGGGAAACAGACTACGCGACCGTCGTGCAACTTCGGAGAGTGTCAGTCCTCGCGCAGCTAGAATCGCTCGCGTCCGCATCGCGACAGGTGGGTCCGGTTTCTTCGAAATCATCGCCGAGAGTTCTCCATATGCGGGATACAAAACCCCCTCGCAGCTTTGGCTCACGGAAAAGTAGACGGGAGACACTGGGACGACAGGAAAAAACACTTGCGGTGGCTGGAGTCCGGGACACGGGGCTGTCAGGGATGCAGGACAGACGGTCCCTTTTTTAGCAGTTCTGAAATATTTCGTTTACAGTTGTAGTATAACGAGCTGTCCACGTTATCCAAGGTGCAATGGACCAGGTCCCCGCTAACGGTTCGCCCGGCGCGAAGCTGAAACAGCTGCGCCTGCGGTTGGGATTAACGTTGCGCACGGTCGAGGCGAGCAGCCGCAAGCTCGCCGCCGAAAAGCAGAATCCAGATTACGTCATCTCGCGTGGCTGGCTGAATAACGTCGAGAATCGATCGTTCACTCCTAGCGTTTACAAAATCTACGCCCTCGGTGCGATTTACCAGACTCCTTGGACGAACATTGTTTCGTTCTTCGGTGTACATGTCAGCGACCTAAGCCGGGATCAGGCGCTCTTTGGTCTGCCGACAACGCAGCTGGTCCTGCAGGCGAGCGTAAGCGACGAGGAAACAATCATGGCGCCGTTGCGTTCAAATCCGGATTTGCGACTGGATAAGACAAACCTTCTGTCGCGGTTGGTTGAAATCTGGGGCGAGGTTCCGGTCCGGCTAATCCAGCACTTGGATCCTCGGAAATCCGTCTACGGAATTATTGGCATGAAAGACTTCACCATGTGGCCGTTGATCCGGCCTGGCTCCATCGTGCAGATCGACGGAAACCAACGGAAGGTACTCCCTATCAAATGGGAAAACGAGCACGAGCGACCGATCTACTTCATTGAGCTAAGAAATGAATATATTTGCAGCTGGTGCGAAATCCGCGAAGGCCATCTCCTCGCGGTTCCTTATCCCAACTCGCGTTGCGAGATTCGCCGATTTCCTTATCCGCAAGAGGCGGATATCATCGGACGTGTCACTGGCGTGGCCATGCGCCTCGCTGAGACGCACACCTGAACTTCTCAAGAAGTCGCACCCGCTATGAGCAGGCCGTACTACGATAGTTCCTCTCATGGGAGAGCTTTTGTGCCCAAACGCAGGGTCACGAACTATAGAAAAGATCAGCGCCGCAAACACCATCATTGGGTGGTGACGGTCACGTATTCCGACAATGAGAGATTCGAACGTGTTTATATTGATCGCGAAAGAGCGGAGAAGTTCGCCGCGAGGCAGAAGAAATCGCCCGTTGTGCTGAAGACTCGCATACGACAGTTGAGTTGAAGAAGCGGGCCGTGTCTCTCATACGGCCCGCGCCAGAAATGGAATCAATATTCTTCGGGAAGGAAAAGGGTGGTCGCGGAGCGGTCGGCTTCGGTTTCGACCGGGCAGGCCAATCCGAAGGAGCAAACGACTCGTACTGTCCATCCCAGTGCATGTGTTTGGGCAGGACATCTTCCTGGAATCCTTCAACGAGTTCGCCCACATGCTCTCTGTGAACGCTCATGGAGGAGCGCTTGCGCTGGCTGCCAGGGTACAGAGGGGCCAGAGGATTTTGGTTGTGAACAAGAGTACTGGCCAAGAGCAAGAATACCGGGTCGTGGACGTGGGCTCTTTGCAGAACGGGAAATGGACAGTGGGAATCGAGCTATCGGAACCCGTGGCAAATTTTTGGAAGGTCAACTTTCCCGCTTGCATTCCCAGGCCACAACCGACTCACCGTTGAGACTGCCGACGATGCTCTGGCGTTAGCCTATTTAATGGGGCGTCGGTATCGTTTCGCGAGGCGTGCTGCCATGTTCTGCGCCGTCACAAGCAGAATCCTCCTGTCCCGCTCACTGAGCCGCTCGAACGCCTTGACGAATCGCTGAAGTTCGCGACGATGTTGGCTGCCGATGCCGTTCATGATCGCGTTCAGCTTCGGCATTTCCCCCGCGTTAGCGTCAGTGACGAACTGATACAGAGGAATTTCCAAGGCGGATGTAAACTTCTCAAGGGAATCGATGTTGGGAACCGTGAAACCATTCTCGACCCGGCTGGTATAGGGGCGGATAGGGCCCGTCTTGCGCTCGACATGGCCTTGAGACAGATGCTTCGCTTCGCGCAGTGCTCTTATCCTTGCGCCGATTTTCACCCTATGCGACTACAGCATGCGTGCCCTGCCCAGCAAGATTAAGTCAACCGAGTACTCGTGTCTTTTGTCAAGGTCCTCCCGGTCGCAAATGATCTGCCAGAGTTCGCGGGCCTCGTGCGTTTGGTTTTCTTTGGGTGTTCTTAGGGGTGGGGCTATAACAAAAAAGGAAGGATAAAAGTTTTGCTGTCAGGTCTTGAGCTACGCCGATGAGATACTCACAAGATATTCACATAGTTCTAGTATTACGTGCTTGACAACACCCAGCCAGTTATATAAAAGCCCTAGCATTCTCGCTACCGACTAATTGTCGGGGCTTTTCGATCGAGACACCACTCGTATCGACGCGTGGGAGTGTGGAGGTGCGAACCATGAAAAGCATATTCGTCGCATTGATCGTGTTTGCAGCGTTGCAGTGTGCTTTGAGCGAGCGGGCAGCGGCCCAAGTGGGCAGCGCCTGCAGGGGTCAGTACGGCAATATCAATTTTCCCGGAACGCCACCTCCATGGATATTTAACTGTCAGCCCGAAGGCTCATACTTAGTCATTTGTCAGGCAATGACTAGCGCTTGTCCTCCGGCGGCAGCTGCGGCAGAGACGTGCCCAACCTGTGGGGCAGCAGCAGCGGGTCACCCAATTTCGCTCGCATCTGGAAATACCTACATTGTGGAATCCGACATAAAAGTTCCAGGCTTGTCCAGTGGACTGAAGCTTGTCCGAATATGGAACAGCATGTGGCCATCCACCCAGAGCGCGTTTCAGGTTGGTCTATTCGGTCCTAATTGGCGATCCAATTACGAGGAACGGGTATTCCTCGGCAGCGATAACTATATGAAATATGCACGAGGCGACGGCAGCTTCTGGTCGTTCGGCGCGAACGGCTCGTCACTAAGTGTGGCAGCACCGGCAAACGTTAACGCTACTCTGAGTCAGGGCAGTTCGTATTGGACTATAGCGTTTCAGAATGGCGAGCAGCGGTTGTTTGACAACGCCAGCGGGAATCTCATCTCGATCATCGATCGCAACGGAAATACGACGCAACTGTCCTACGATGCCGTGGGTCGTCTTGTCACCGTGACAGATCCTGTCTCGCGCCACCTCTACTTTTCCTATGCGAACGGATCGAGCCTGCTCGTCACTGGGGTCTCCTCTGACGTTGGGCTTTCCTTGACATACGCCTATGACAGCCAAGGACGCCTCACACAAGTCACCGAGCCGGACTCATCAACACTCTCGTTCCAATACAACAGCCAATCCTTGGTCACTGCGGTGACGGATTCCAACGGCAAGATTCTAGAGTCGCATACGTACGACAGCAGTGGTCGAGGATTGACTTCATCACAGGCGAACGGTGTGAACGCACTGACCATCTCTTACACCAACTAACTGGCTTGGAGTCTGAGGCGTGAGGGCGCACCCAACATCCTTGGCGTTGCCCGTAAAGTTCGGAGGCTCCGTTGATGCACCCGAATAGATTGCGACTGGTACTAGGTTTCGGATTTTCGCTGCTGTTCCTTTGTTGCGGGCGCATTTACGCTCAGGCCCCGTCGATCACGGGTCTGTCGCCGAGTTCGGGTCCAGCCGGCACCCTGGTAATAATCGCAGGCTCTAATTTTGGAGCGACGCAAGGAAACAGCACAATTGCACTGAACGGAACGACTGCCACCGTCGTGAGTTGGGCTAGCACTTCCATTGCTGCTATTGTGCCATCCGGCGCATCCTCAGGAGTTTTTTCAGTGACCGTGAATGGTACTCCCGCCACCAGTTCTTCGTTCACCATCACGCCACTTCCACCGGGCTGGACCGACGGCGACGTGGGTTCTGTTGGAGTGGCGGGTAGTGCCACATACGCAAACGGAACATTCACAGTAGAAGGGGCAGGGAGCGAGATCTACGGCACCGCCGATGGATTTAATTTTCTGTACCAACCGTTGTCGGGCAACGGGACGATTGTGGCTCGGGTGGTCAGCGTGCAGGGAGGCAACAGCTACGCAGCCGCTGGCGTGATGATTCGCGAGACGCTGACCGCAGGGTCGACAAATACGAAGACCGCCTACTGGCCGACATATCACTCAATCTATTTTGATGCCCGGACGACTACGGGGGGCAGTACTTCGGAGCCAGGTAGTAAGAGCGCCACAATCCCGTATTGGGTCGAAGTAGTCAGGAGTGGCAGTACGTTTACCGGCTATACCTCCCCAGACGGGGTCAATTGGTCTCAACTGGGATCGAGTGAAACGATCAGCATGGCGCAGAACGTCTATATCGGTCTGGCGGTGACGAGCGCCAATACCTCAGCTTTGGCGACAGCGACCTTCGACAGCGTGTCGGTGAATTCAACTGCGGCGCCCGCGCCCATCATCTCGGGCGTCTCTCCTGGTGCGGGGGTGGTTGGGAGTCAGACAACGATTTCCGGTTCTGGATTCGGGAATTCTCAGGGGAGTAGCTTGGTGAATTTGAACGGCAATCTTGTCACCGTCAATTCCTGGAGCAGCACTTCGATCGTCATTACACTTCCGTCTGGAGCGACCTCGGGGAATCTTGTGGTGTCTGTGGCCCCGGGCATGAACGACAGCAATCCCTTCACTTTCCTAATCGGTACCCAACTGTTGGGCACGTGGATGGACGTGGACGTTGGATCCGTGGGTCTGGCAGGCAGCGCGTCCTACGCGAACGGCACGTTTACGGTAAAAGGTTCCGGAGCGGGAATATCGCAAGCCGCTGACGGATTGAATTTTCTCTCCCAGTCGCTATCAGGTGATGGGACGATCGTGGCGCGAATCGTGAGCGAGCAAGGGAGTGGCGCTCAAGTCGGCGTGATGATTCGTGAGACCCTCACTCCGTCCTCGACGCTGGGATGCACGTGCTATTCAGGCTACATGTACTTTTACTACCGCGCGAGCACAGGCTCAAATGTAACGTACCAAGGCAACAGTTCCATCCCGTCTCTTCCTTACTGGGTGAAGCTCGCGCGCGCAAGCTCCACGTTCACCGCCTACCTCTCGCCCGACGGAATCAACTGGACGCAGCTGGAATCGAGCGAGACGATCACGATGGCCCAGAATGTGAATATCGGCCTGGTCGTGACCAGCGACAGCAATTCCAGTCTAGCCACCGCTACCTTCGACAACGTTTCGATCAGCACGACCTCATCTCCGGCGCCTGTAATTACAGGACTCTCGACGACAACTGGCCCCGTCGGCACTGAGGTCGCGATTTCGGGATCCGGGTTCGGGTCATCTCAAGGCAACAGCACGGTGACGCTAAGTGGTGCACTCACGACAATCGGCTATTGGAGCAGCACATCCATTGTCATCACGATCCCATCGGGTGCGACCTCAGGTCCTCTGCTGGTTTCCGTTGCTCCGGGCATGAATGATAGCAACTATGCCATCTTCGACGTGACTGCCCAACCCCTGCCGAGTACTTGGCTCGATCAGGATGTAGGTGCAGTAGGCAAGACGGGAAGCGCAACCTACGCGAACGGGATATACACGATGCAAGGATCGGGAACTGGGGTTGGAGGAACCGCTGACGAAGTTCATTTCGTATATCAGCCGCTGTCCGGAGACGGCACGATTATTGCGCGGGTCATCAGCGCGCAGAATAGTTCCACGCAGCCCGGGTTGATGATTCGAGAGACTCTGAATTCAGGCGCCAGAGAAGCGTTCGAGTTTTACGGGAGCTATATGTACTTTTATTACCGCACCAGCACTGGAGCGGGCACCATCTACAACGGCAACATGAGCATTCCGGGTCTCCCGTACTGGATGAAGCTGGTGCGCAGCGGAAGCACGTTTACTGCGTATGTCTCCGCGAACGGCTTGTATTGGACGCAGCTGGAATCGAGTGAAACGATCTCGATGGCGCAAAACGTCTACATCGGCTTGGCGGTGAGCAGCGGCAACAATTCGTCTCTGGCCACAGCCACCTTTGACAACGTGTCGATTAGCTCAGCCGCAAGCCCAGCCCCGGCGATCACCAGTGTATCTGCGACGACCGGAGCTATCGGCAGTCAGGTTGCTATCTCTGGATCTGGTTTCGGGGCATCCATAGGCAGCAGCTTGGTGTTGCTAAACGATATGCCGATGACGATTGACTCGTGGAGCGCCACGTCGATTATCGTGACGATTCCATCAGGAGCCGCCTCAGGAATGCTGGTTGTATCCGTCGCGCCCACGATGAACGACAGCAACCCAGTTGGTTTCACGGTCACATCGCAGCCTCTTCCCGTCCCATGGCTTGATCAGGACATAGGTGCTGTCAATGTCGCTGGGAGCGCCAGCTATGCCAGCGGGACATTCACGGTGAAGGGTTCGGGGACGGGCATCCAGGGCACCGCCGACGGGATGCATTTTGTGTACCAGCCGTTGTCGGGCGATGGATCCATCGTGGCACGTGTGGCCAGCGTACAAGGCAGCTCCGCACAGGCCGGAGTGATGGTTCGGGAGACGCTCAACCCCAATGCAACGGACGGGTACGTCTTCTATGAGAGCTACATGTATTTTTATTACCGAACAACCACCGGGGGCAGCACCGCGTACAACGGCAACTCCGTCGGAAGTCCCCCGTATTGGGTCAAGCTGGTCCGCACGGGGAATACATTCACAGCCTATGTTTCACCGGACGGGGTGAGCTGGACACAGCGAGACTCCGCTCAGACGATTACGATGGCGCAAAACGTCTACATTGGCTTCGGCGTAAGCAGCAACGTAAATTCAAGTCTAGCGACGGTCACCTTCGATAACGCGACCGTCACGATTGGGACAACGCCGTTTGTTACAGGTGTGTCCCCCGACTTGGGAGGAATCGGTTCATCGGTCACGATTTCAGGATCAAACTTCGGCGCCACTCAAGGGAGTAGCACACTCAGTTTCAACGGCACAACGGCTTCTTCGATCACGAGTTGGAGTAACTCACAGATCGTGGCGAATGTGCCGATCGGAGCGACGACCGGGCCCGTCAACGTGGTTGTGAATTCCATTCAAGGTATTTCCAGCACTTCATTTGATGTGATCCATCCTGTGGTCACGAGCGTGACTCCGCCGTCGGCTCCGATTGGAGGGACCATCACAGTCACCGGCACCGGTTTCGGCGCTTATACAGGATACGGCCAGGTCCAGTTCAACGGAGCGGCCGTGGACGCATACCCATGGAGTGACACGAGCATTACCGCGTCCGTGCCAACAGGCGCGACCAGCGGCCCATTAACCGTTGTTTATGACGGTGTGGCAAGCAACAGTTTGTCGTTCACGGTACTGGAGCCTTTGTCCGTCACCGCTATATCCCCAGCCGCAGGGTCGGTTGGTTCGACGGTGACAATTACCGGCGCAGGCTTCGGCGCAAACCAGAGCGACAGCGTTGTAACTTTCAATGGCACAACGGCAACCGCCGTCACCTGGACGGACACGAGCATCACAGCAGTAGTTCCGACGGGAGCCTCGACTGGACCCGTCACAGTCGACGTCGCGACTACCACTGCCGATGGACCGTCGTTCGAGGTCACATCTGCCATACAGCTCACGGATTCCCTTGGCAACCAGTCTAGTTATTCATCCGTGATGGTTGGTGGAAAATGGTACGTCTCAAGCGCTCAAGGTTCGGGATGCTCCAGTTGCACGTTGCGCGGGAACATTCAGACCCAGTACGACAACTTCGGCAACGTCATTCTGAAGACAGACGAACTCGGCCACACCACTTCCTACTCGTACGACACGAACCAAAATTTGCTGAGCATTTCCCAACAGGCAAACTCGGGCTATGCCACTACTTCATACACCTATAACAGCTTTGGTGAGCCGCTGAGCGTCACTGATGCGCTTGGGAACGTCACCACGAATACATACGATGCGCACGGGAACCTACTAACGGTAACCACCCCTGCGCCAAACAGCAATACAGCAGCCAGCGTCACTCAATTTGCCTACAACTCGCTCGGCGAGATGACGCAGATCACCGATCCGTTAAACAGGATCACGAAGCTCGCCTACACGTCAGCTGGGTTGATTTACACAGTCACCGATCCCCAGAACAACGTCACAACGTTTGCATACGATGCTGAGGGCGACCGCACCAGCGTTACCGATGCGATGAATAATCAGACCACTTTTGCATACGATTCAGGCAACCGTCTACTGACGATCACATATCCGGGAAACGCGACGACAACTTTCACCTACGATTACCGGGGCCGTCGCACGTCGGTGACAGACCAAAACGGCAAGAAGACGACCTATGCGTACGACGACGCGGACCGCTTGACGTCGGTTACAGACCCCAACAACGACGTCACTTACTACACCTACGACACGGAAAATAATCTGCTAAGCATCGAAGACGCAAACCACAACACCACATCGTTCGGCTACGATGCCTACGGCAGGGTAATCCAAACGACGTTTCCCTCGACTCACTATGAACAATACGGCTACGACGCCGCCAACAACGTCACCAGCAAGACAGACCGAAATGGCCAAACGATTCAGTACGTTTACGACGATCTGTACCGGATGACGCAGAAGAACTATCCGAATTCGACCAACGTGGAGTATGTCTACGACCTGGTGGGCAAACTCCAACAGGTCACCGATCCGACCGGGACCTACGGCTTCGCCTACGACAACATGGGTCGGTTGGTCGGGACAACGACGCAATACACATTCGTGACGGGGACCTACACGAACGCCTACACGTATGATGCCACTTCGAACCGCGCGTCCATGACCGACCCGCAGAGTGGCGTCACGTCGTATGTTTACGACACGCTTAACCGGCTGAGCACACTAACACCGCCAACCGCCTTCGGCAGCGGCTCGTTTGGCTTCAGCTACGACGCGCTGAGCCACCGCACGCAGATGACGCGCCCGAACGGCGTCACCACGAACTACACCTACAACAATCTGTCGCAGTTGCTCTCGGTGCTGCACCAAGTGGGCGCGAGTACCATTGACGGCGCAACATACACGGTTGATTCTGCAAGGAACAGGACGGCGAAGACCGACATGTACGCGAACTTGACGTCGAACTATACCTACGATCCTCTCTATGAGCTGACGCAAGTGACTCAGGCGACGAACACCACTGAGAGTTATTCCTACGATCCAGTCGGTAACCGGCTCAGTTCACTGGGCGTTTCGCCGTACAGCGTCAATTCGTCGAACGAGCTGACGGCGATTCCCAGCGCCACCTACACGTATGACAACAACGGGAACGTGCTGACGAAAGTCACGTCCGCAGGCGTGACCACGTATGGATGGGATTACGAGAATCGGCTGATTAGCGTGACGTTGCCTGGTACGGGTGGCACGCTGGCGTTCAAGTACGACGGGCTTGGCCGCCGCGTTCAGAAGGCGTTCACGCAGGGCTCGACCACAACCACGACGAATTATCTCTATGACGGAAGTAACTCAGTTGAGGATATCGATCAGAACGGGAATGTACTAGCACGCTATACCGCAACCCAGAACATCGATGAGCCCTTGGCTGAACTCCGTTCAACCACGACCAGCTACTATTCGCAGGATGGATTGGGTTCGGTTACGTCGCTCACTACTGCGGCGGGTGCGCTGGGCAACACCTACAGGTATGACTCATTCGGCAACCCGACTGCATCAAGTGGTTCCATCGCGAATCGGTTCCAATACACCGCACGTGAACTCGACCCCGAGACCAATCTTTATTACTACCGCGCCCGATACTACGATCCCACAGCAGGAAGGTTCCTGAGCGAGGACTCGATTGGTTTTCGCGGTGGCGTCAATTTCTACGAATATGTTAAGAATAACCCAGTTGGACTTCTCGATCCGACCGGCTTAGCCCCTCAAGACCCTGATCCAAAATTGCCGACCGATCCCACGGGTAAGGCAGGTTGTTTTTTCAAAGGAATTATCCCCGGGAGCCCATGCAAGCTATGTATGTACGGCTGCCGTGGGTACGGCGCAACCTTCAGTTGGCCTCAGGCCACAGAAAAACCTTGCATGAGCATCGACCCGGTGAGTGGCTTGGTAAACACGAGTGAGATTGATCCCAAATGCTGGAAGCCGCCTTGCAATCAGAAGCCGAAGCCTCAGCCGTTACCGGCTCCCCAACCTCTGGGGGCCCCCCTCCTACCTATAATTAACATTTTAGAAGATATACTGGAGGGTCTGGCGGGAGCAGCGGCCCTATAAGGCGCAGTAGGCGATGTCGATACGATCGCGCTACCATTGCGGAATGTTGTCTTCATTATTTGATTATTCTTAGCCCTTCTGCCGTTGGAGTGCGATGGAGGAACGATAAAGTCAGGATCGAGAATGGGTGAACTCTGTACTGCAGGAGGTACCATGGATGATTTTGATTCACCAAGTATGCTGGAAGCGGTCGAGGAGTTAGAGCGTAAAGACTACTTGTCGGCTCTCGCGCTCCTGTTGCCTTTGGCTGACGCGGGTAACCCGAAAGCACTATGCAATCTGGCCAACCTCTATCATTTTGGTTGGGGCGTGGAAGCGGATGGGAAAAAAGCCGCTGAACTTTACCGGAAAGTCGCTTCGCAAAACATCCGGCAGCAGCATCTGTCCGGGATTGCTTATCAAAATCTGGCAACACTTTACATCATCGGAGCTCCGGGAGTGGAACCCGATTGTGAGAAGGCGGCGCAATACAGGAAGTTGGCTATAGAGGCTGGATTCGACATGTAGGTTCACGTGGTTTCTTCCTCTGCGTCGGCGCGCGGAGCACTTTCTAGCACGCAAAGAGATAATTGAGTTTTAGACGATTCCTGATTGTCCGGTCAGTTCACTAAGATGGGTTAGCGGCCCCACCGTCGGGACCGGAGGTGTTTCATCATGGCATTTGGAGGTCGGGGTCTTCCCAGTGTGCGTTGCTTCGTCACGAACTGCGCAATCGGTATCCTGCTTTGTTCGTGCGGCTTGCTCCTTCCGGAAGTACGGCGGCGAGAAAATCGTCTACGTAGATCGTGCTAGAGATTTCCGACCAAATCTTCGGGGAGGATGAGCGTGAAGTAAAGCAGCACCCCCATATGATGATCCGCAGATTAGCGTATACGCGTCGGCGAGGTATGTCAAAGCGAAACCTCCGGATGCTGGATCGACTCCAGCTTCTTCCTCTCGCGGTCCAGAATCGGGCTTCAAGGAAGTTGGCCGGGTTAGGAACGACAACGGGGTTCTGGGAAATGATGACCAAGGTTCCGGATAGATTGTGGGCCAGACGGAACTTATCTGACGCTCGCTGACCGCGATTAGTAATCGGAAGTCTTGTAGGAAGTGATCCCCGCGCGTGGCAACGAAACTGGACCGATTACGAGTATTCGGAACAATCGCTATCATCATACCTCATCGGCTGTCACGAAAATGTCACGGTAGTCGCGGCAGATGGCGACGAATTGCGAATAAAAGGTGAATAAAGAAGAGAAGTTGACTCGTCCGGGTTCATCGCAACTCGCTGATGCTCCTCGTAACACTCCCGCTCCGGCAAATCGTGATTAAGTTCCTTAAGTGGCTGTTAACCGAATGCTCTGGGCAGTTCGTTCCAGGCTGCCGAGCATTCGGTCTGTGGCAGAAATGTTGCGACGAGCAGGAGATGCGCGTGCCTGGTGAGTACCGGGCTCTGCCACAATGGATCGTCAGTTCAAATCAAGCCCTCGAACCCAGCTAGACCACTCGTCTGCTGATTAGGAAGCCATTTTTTGCCATTTCCGCAATTTCCGAAATTTGGGAACAATAACGATTCCAAAAGCATTACAAAAGCCATCCGGTCGTCTGAGTGTCGTCACATCTATTCCCACATATTAAGGATAGACTTGCTTTAGTCCGTCCGCGCGCGGGCGTTTCCGGGTGCCCTACTCAGCGAATAGGCGGCCAGCGCACGGAACTCCGATTGTTGACGCGGGAGAGTCTTGGGTCGATTGCCCACGGCCCAAAACAGAAATGAATCTGCGGCGGCAGTCGGTTCTCTGTCGAAGGATCAGCAGATGGGTGAGCTGCCGGTTTGGGTCCTATTCCTAGAAAGTTATCCGCCTCGGATCCGCCTTAAAACCGCTGAATTCGGAGAAAGAACGAGCGCGGGTTCCAGAAGCTTGATCGTCCGTGAACTCGAAGCGACTCGTGAGGGGAGCCTGGACATTCACGCCGAATCGCGCTGAAGCATGAGCCGCGCCTAGCAGGTCTTCGGCTTCAACGATAAAGCACTTACAAAATATTTACATAGTTCTAGTACTATAAGCTTGACATCATTCAACAAGTTATGCAAATGTCGTAACATTCCCGATTGATTAATTTGTTCAATTGAGAGCCCAAACGACTGTGTTGGGATGCAGTTGGAGGTGTGTCTAATGAAAAAGGTAATCGTTGGATTGTTGATCCTGTCGGGATCGCGGTGCATGATCGGCGCGTCTCTGAAAGCGCAATCTGGCCCATGCGTGAGTCAGGTTGGAAATGGCGGGCTCTTGGGGCAGCCGATGAACATCGCTGGGCAATTTGATTGCATACCCGAAGGTCCTTTCCTGAGCATTTGCTCCGTGATGAATCCGAACTGCCCTCCGCCCGCTGCAGCGTCCGAGACCTGCCCAACATGCTCTGCACAGCAGCCCGCCGCTGGTTCGCCGATTTCGCTAGCGAGCGGAAACACATTCATCAAAGAGACCGATGTCAGGCTACCAGGATTAGGAGGCGGTCTATCGCTTGTGAGGACTTGGAATAGCCTCTGGCCCGCAAGCCAGGCCGCAGTTCAAGTGGGATTATTTGGACCCAACTGGCGATCAACTTTTGAAGAGCGGCTATTCGTGGGTGCCGACAATTACTTGAAGTACTCACGCGGGGACGGCAGTTTTTGGTCCTTCGGATTCGCTGGGATTCAGAATGGGAACGTGGTTATGGGGATTGCTGCTCCCGCGAACGGCGGCGCGGGGGTTGTCGAGTACATTCCCTACAGGACGCTGACTTTTACGAACGGGGAAAAGAGAAACTTCGATAAGACCAGCGGCAATCTGATCGCGATCTTCGATCGAAATGGGAACACGACCAGTCTTAGCTACGATTCAGTCGATCGCCTAATTACAGTCACCGACCCGGCGTCACGCCACTTGTACTTTTCATATGCGAGCGGATCTAGCTATTTGGTGACCTCAGTTACGTCCGACTTCGGAGTTTCGCTTTCGTACACTTACGACACTCAAGGGCGGTTAATCCAAGTCACGAATCCCGATTCTTCAACCCTTTCGTTTTCCTACGACAGTAATTCTTTCATCTCGTCCGTCACCGACTCGCAGGGCAAGGTTCTTGAGTCGCACGCTTACGACAGCGTTGGGCACGGGATGTCTTCGTCGCGCGCAAACGGTGTGGACGCACTGACTATCTCTTATAACTACTAAGGATTCTGAAGTCGAGAGCAATGGGACGCACCAGTCTACCTGGTCTGCCCTTGAAGCTCGGAGGTCGCATTGAGAAGCCCGAATAGATTACGACTGGTGCTACGTCTTGGATTCTTACTGCTGCTTCTGTGCTGCGGCCGCGCTTTTGGTCAGGCTCCGTCGATCACGGGTCTTTCGCCGACGTCGGGTCCGGTCGGTACGTTGGTAACAATCGCGGGCTCCAATTTTGGGGCAACGCAAGGAAGCAGCATGATCGCGCTCGGTGGAACGACTGCCGCCGTCGTGAGTTGGGCTAGCACTTCCGTCGCTGCGATTGTGCCATCGGGCGTATCCTCGGGATCGTTTACAGTGACTGTGAACGGCACTCCCGCGAGCAGTTCGTCATTCACGGTCACGGCACTTCCATCGGGCTGGTCCGACGGCGACTTGGGTTCTGTCGGAGTGGCGGGTAGTGCCACATACGCAAACGGAACATTCACAGAAGAAGGGGCGGGGAGCGAGATCTACGGCACCGCCGATGGATTTAATTTTCTGTACCAACCGTTGTCGGGCAACGGGACGATTATAGCTCGCGTCGTCAATGTGCAGGGCGGCAACAGCTACGCAGCCGCTGGCGTGATGATTCGCGAGACGCTGACTGCAGGCTCGACAAACGCAAAGACCGCCTACTGGCCGACATATCACTCAAACTATTTTGATGTCCGCACGACTACCGGGGGCAGCACTTCGGAGCCAGGTGCCAACAGCGCCACGCTCCCGTGCTGGGTAGAAGTGGTCAGGAGTGGCAGTTCGTTCACCAGCTATACTTCTCCAGACGGAGTTAATTGGTCGCAACTGGGATCGACTCAAACGATTAGCATGGCGCAGAACGTTTATATTGGTTTGGCAGTGACGAGCGCCAACACCTCAGCCCTGGCGACAGCCACTTTCGATAACGTGTCGGTGAACTCAACTGCGGCGCCCGCGCCCGTCATCTCGGGCGTCTATCCTGGTGCGGGGGTGGTCGGGAGTCAGATAACGATTGCCGGTTCTGGTTTCGGGAGTTCGCAGGGGAGTAGTTTGGTGAATTTGAACGGCGAGCTGGTCACGGTGAATTCTTGGAGCAGCACCTCGATCGCCATCACAATCCCATCGGGAGCGACCTCGGGAAATCTCGTGGTGTCCGTGGCCCCCAGCATGAACGATAGCAACCCTTACTTTTTGCAAATCGGTACCCAACTTCTGGGCTCATGGACGGACGTGGATGTTGGATCCGTTGGACTGGCGGGCAGCGCATCCTACGCGAACAGCGTGTTTACGGTGAACGGATCCGGGCAAGGCGTCTTTTCGAGCGCCGACGAATTGAATTTTATGTGGCAGCCGTTGTCGGGCGATGGCTCGATTGTGGCGCGAGTCGTTAGCTTGACCGGGAATGCAAGCCCACCGGCTGGAGTCATGATCCGCGAGACTTTGAACGCGAACGCAAATAGCGCGTTCAGCGCGTACCGATCTTCGACCATGTTTTTTGTTGAGCGATCCACGACAGGCGCAAGTAGTAGCTACCAGACGGGCACGGGCGGAGCGCTGCCCTATTGGGTAGCGCTATCGCGAGTGGCGAATACATTCACGAGCTACACGTCGATCGATGGCGTGAATTGGGTGCAGGTCGGGACGGCAGAGACCATTTCAATGGCGCAGAACGTTTACATCGGTCTCGCTGTGAGCAGTGACGATAACACCTCTCTATCGACAGCAGTCTTTGATAACGTCTCGCTGAATACTCTTTCAGACTCCGCACCGACGATTACGACCCTATCCGCCACGACGGGCCCTATCGGCAGTCAGGTCGTGATTAGCGGCCTGGGTTTTGGTGCAACGCAAAACGGCAGCGTCGTGCTGTTGAACAGTGCTGCTGTGACCGTCAACTCGTGGAGCAGCACCTCTATCACCATCACGATTCCCTCCGGCGCGGCCTCGGGGCCGATGTTGGTTTCGGTTGCTCCAAGCATGAACGAAAGCAATTACGTCGACTTTACCGTGACCACGCAGCCTCTGCCTACTGGATGGCTCGATCAGGATACAGGCCTAGTGGGCATCGCGGGGAGTGCGACTTATAACAGTGGTACTTTTACGGTCAACGCCGCGGGGCTAGGTATCTTTACAGCTGCTGACCAGATTCATTTTGTGTACCAGTCGCTCTCGGGTGACGGCACGATCGTCGCACGAGTAGTCAGCTTGCCGGGCGGTTCGAGTCCCATGGCCGGAGTTATGATTCGCGATTCGTTGAACGAGGGTTCGACCAGCGCGTATGTGGATTATCGATCGTCGTTCGGCTATTTTGTGGTCCGGACCACGACGGGCGCAACCAGCAGCAACCAGACGATCGCGAGCGCGGCACTGGCGTATTGGGTAAGACTGGTTCGCAGCGGAAGCACGTTTACCGGCTACACGGCTCCGGACGGGGTCAACTGGACGCAGGTAGGCACGACGCAAACGATCTCGATGGCGCAGAACGTCTATATCGGGCTCGCCGTGAGCAGCGGCACCACCTCTTCCCTTTCCACGGCCACAATCGATAACGTATCGATTACCACAGCCACAGTTCCAGCTCCGGTTATCACTAGCGTCTCCGCCACCACCGGATCGGTAGGCGGTCAAGTTGTCATTACCGGCGAAGGTTTCGGTGTAGCCCAAAGCAGCAGCGCGGTGCTGCTGAACGCCGCACCGGTAACGATCAACTCCTGGAGCAACACTTCTATCACCATAACCATTCCATCCGCAGCGACTTCGGGGCCGTTGTTGGTTTCTGTTGCTCCAGGGATGAACGACAGCAACTACGTTCTCTTCACTGTGACCTCGCAGCCGCTTCCGGTGGGCTGGTTGGATCAGGATGTCGGAGCGGTGGGCGTAACAGGCAGCGCGACCTACTCCAGCGGGGTATTCACGCTAAACGGAGCAGGGCAGGGACTCTACTACTCCGCCGACCAGTTCCATTTCGTGTATCAGCCGCTGCTGGGTGACGGCACGATCATCGCGCGCGTGGCGACCCAGACGGGTAGCAACGGCCCAATAGTCGGTGTCATGATCCGCGCGACGCTCAGCACCGGTTCGACTAGTGCGTATGTGGCTTACCGGCAGTCAACCGGCTATTTTGTCGTCCGGACAACGACGGGCGCAACCAGCAACTATCAGACGATCGCGAGCGCGGGACTGCCGTACTGGGTAAAGCTGGTTCGCAGCGGCGGCACGTTCAGCGCCTATTCTTCGACGAACGGCTCTACGTGGACACAGGTCGGAACAACACAGGCGATCTCGATGGCACAGAACGTCTACATCGGGCTCGCAGTCAGCAGCGATACCACCTCGTCGCTTTCCACGGCCACAATCGACAACGTGACCTTTACACCCGGTGCGACTCCCAACGTGACGAGCCTATCGCCTTATACCGGAGGCGTGGGTACAGCGGTGACGATCTACGGAACCGATTTCGGCGCAAGCCAAGGGACGAGCTCCGTCACATTCAACGGATTCTCGGCCGCGTCCATCACCAGTTGGAGTAACACGCAGATCGTCGCCGTCGTTCCGACCGCCATTCCCGAGGGGCCCGGCCCCGTAGTCGTAACTGTGAACTCGCTTCCGAGCAACGCGACTGTCTTGTTCACCGCGATTGACCCTGTAATTACAAGCTTGGCGCCCCCAGCAGCTCCGCCGAACGGAATCGTCGTGATAAGTGGCACAGGGTTCGGGACGTATCAGGGCACCCTGGAATTCAACGGCTTTGTCGCGCACGTTATGCTTTGGAGCGACACCAGCATAACCGCGAACGTTCCATTGACCGCAACCACCGGTCCGGTAACGGTCACCGTGAATGGTTTCACCAGCGCGGGCGTCAACTTCACGGTGATCGAACCTGTCTCCATTTCAGGAATATCGCCGACCTCCGGCTTAGTCGGCTCGACGGTGACGATTTCGGGAGCGGGCTTCGGAGCAACGCAAAGCGACAGTGTCGTTGCATTCGATACCGTTCCCGTAACGCCAACCAGCTGGAGCGATACCGCGATTGTGGTAACCGTACCGCAGGGAGCCGCAACAGGGCCGGTAAGCGTCGAGGTCGCCGGCGCCATCGTGACTGGTCCGACATTCCAGGTGATGATGTCGCTGACGCTGACGGATTCTTTCGGCAATCAAACCACGTATTTGTCGCAGATGATTGGTGGAAAGTGGTACGTATACAGCTCGCAGGGATCGGGCTGCTCCAGTTGCACGCTTCGTGGGAATACCACGATGCAGTTCGACGGCTTCGGCAACGTCATTTTGAATACGGACGAACTCAGCCACACCGCTTCGTACACTTACGATACGAACCAGAATATGACATCGGTCTCGGCGCAGGCAAATTCAGGCGCGGCCACGACCACCTACGCGTACAACAATTTTGCGGAGCCGCTGACCGTCACCGATCCACTTGGCAACGTGACCACCAACACCTATGACGCCAATGGGAATTTGCTGACAGTCACAACGCCGGCCGCGAGCGTCACGCAATTTGCCTACAATTCGCTGGGCGAGATGACGCAAATCACAGATCCACTGGGAAGGCTCACGAAGATCGCCTATACCTCGGTCGGGTTGATTTCCACAATCACCGACGCCCAGAACAACGTCACCACCTACGCATACGACTCTCGTGGCAATCGCACCAGTGTGACCGACGCGATGAGCAACGAGACTACTTTTACATACGATTCAGGCAACCGCTTGCTGAAGATCACCTATCCGGGCAGCGCGACCACGACCTTCACCTACGATTACCGGGGGCGCCGCACTTCGGTAACTGATCAAAATGGCAAGAAAACGTCCTATGCCTATGATCAGGCGGACCGCCTAATCTCGGTCAGCGATCCCAACAACAACGTCACCACTTACACCTACGACACCGAGAGCAATCTGATCAGCATCGAGGATGCCAACGGCAACACCACATCGTTCGGCTACGATGCCTATGGCAGAGTCATCCAAACGACGTTTCCCTCGACTCACTACGAGCAGTACGGCTATGACGCCGCCAACAACCTCACCAGCAAGACTGACCGCAACGGCCAGGCGATTGGCTACGTCTACGACGATCTTTACCGCCTGACGCAGAAGAACTACCCGAATTCGACCAACGTGGAATATGTCTATGACCTGGTGGGCAAGCTGGAGCAAGTCACCGATCCGACCGGGACCTACGGCTTCGCGTACGACAACATGGGCCGGCTGGTCGGCACGACCACGCAGTACACGTTCCTCCCGAATACAACTTACACTAATTCGTACACGTATGACGCCGACTCAAACCGCACGTCCACGACCGACCCGCAGGGTGGCACCACTTCGTACGTTTACGACACGTTGAACCGGCTGAGCACGCTCACGCCGCCATCGGCGTTCGGCAGCGGTTCGTTTGGCTTCACCTATGACGCGCTGAGCCGGCGGACGCAGATGACACGCCCGAACGGCGTCACCACGAACTACACATATAACAATTTGTCACAATTGCTCTCGGTGCTGCACCAGGTAGGCACAAGTACCCTTGACGGCGCAACGTACACGGTTGATCCGGCTGGAAACAGAACGGCGAAGACCGATATGTACGCGGGTGTGACGTCGAACTATACCTATGATCCGCTCTACGAGCTGACGCAAGTGACCCAGGCGACGAACACCACGGAAAGCTACTCCTACGACCCAGTCGGTAACCGGCTGAGTTCGCTAAGTGTGTCGCCGTACAGCGTCAATTCCTCGAACGAACTGACATCGACTCCCAGCGCCACCTACACCTACGACAACAACGGCAACACACTGACGAAAGTCACGTCGGCGGGCAGCACAACATACGGCTGGGACTATGAAAACCGACTGACGAGCGTAACGCTGCCCGGCACAGGCGGCGCGCTGGCATTCAAGTACGATGGCCTTGGCCGCCGGGTTCAGAAGGTGTTTACACAGAATTCGACTACCACGACCACAAACTATCTGTACGATGGATTTAACGCGGTGGCGGACGTGGATCAGAACGGCAACGCCCTTGCGCGTTACGCTGCGACGCAGAACATCGATGAGCCGCTGGCTGAGCTTCGCTCCGGCGTGACGAGCTACTACTCGCGGGACGGGTTGGGCTCGGTTACGTCGCTCACTACTTCGGCCGGCGCGTTGGGTAACACCTACAGTTACGACTCGTACGGCAACATGACCGCATCGAGTGGTTCTATCGCGAATCGCTTCCAATACACCGGACGGGAATTCGATCCCGAAACTGGACTCTATTACTATCGTGCCAGATACTACCCTCCAGCCAGCGGCAGATTCCTCAACGAAGATCCGATCGGTTTTGGCGGCGGCATCAACTTCTACGCTTACGTGGGGAACAATCCTGCTGGAGCGATCGATCCTCTTGGACTAGACTGGCTAAACAACGCTGCGAATTTTTCTGCTGGCGCAGGGGATGTGTTAAGCCTAGGAACTACTTACTTGGTCCGCAAATACATTTTCGATTCAGATAGAGTCGTGAACAAGTGCAGTATTGCGTACTTTGCCGGCGCTGTCACTGGTGGCGTGATTGCCGCGGCTATCGGAGACGAACTGGCCGCCAGACCGAACACGACTCAGATCAATGTGGCACTGCACGACGCGCACCACACTTTCGGTAGCTTGGGAAAGCTCCCCCACATTCAAATAAACATCTGGACGGCAGGTGTGCCCGGAAGCGGTTGGGGGCTTCGCATTCCTCTGCCTTGGTGAGTGGCTATGACAAACTTACTTCACATAACCGAACCAAGTGAGATTCCGAAGATACTAGAGCTAATTCACGATTGTTGGCTCGACGCGAGCATGATCGTCCTCGACTCCGAAAAGTCAACTCTGAGCATTCGGTACTTGAAAGGAATAGGATCTACGTCCTCCTTCGTCAGTCGCATTCGATTTCCAGCGATCGAATGTTTCCTCAGAATTTCAAGAGTCGAGTCGTTCTCGGTTCAGGACAAACAGAAAGTCAGGTTTTACGACATAAATTCTTTGGCGTACGACCCGATGTCGAGGTGCGTACAGCTAAGAACTGGTGTCCCGATTGAAATTAGGGCGATCGTCGCCGACTTCGACATAACAGTAGAGGAAACCAGTACGGTCGTGCAACGCTGAGCCGGTCAGGTCATCTATCTTCGCACCCCAATCAGAGGATTCGCCGTTTTGCGGCGCTATTGCTAGCGCGAGGTGGCGAGCAACGTAACGCTGGCGGATGTTAGAGTGAGCGTTTGCTGATTAGATGACGTTGTCCGCTCCTTCTCCCGAGTAGACTTGGTAGCGCTAACGACCAAGGCTCGGAAGAAAAGTGACGGCTGGCGCATCGTTCCACACCGACCAAATGAACACCCAGGGAGTTTAATGACGCCCAGTCTACGCTCTCACACGTTGCAATCTTCCGCTGCGTTGCGGACTGGTACACGGGTTGAGAAGATCAACTCCAAGCACGGT
>Ga0209006_10000349_pt1 | contig 46785 bp, 49 predicted proteins | sample JacPin_JW_Ref_O2_FD_188567 | JGI IMG/M metagenome (GOLD analysis project Ga0209006, IMG submission 188567) | Forest soil microbial communities from Algoma, Ontario, Canada - Jack Pine, Ontario site 1_JW_Ref_O2 (SPAdes) (version 2) | ecosystem: Environmental > Terrestrial > Soil > Boreal...
GTCGCCGAGCTGTCAGCCGACCCGCTGTCCTGGCTGGCCGATCAGCTCGCCGACCCGGCCGCCGTGCTGGCCCGGGCGGGCGTCGATACCGATGAGGTCACCGAAGCCGACAAGACCGGACTCGCCGCGGCAGCTCCGGAGATTGTCGCGGCAGTGAAACGGATGCTCGACGGCGTGCGGGACGGGGAATTGGCCCCCGCGCCCGCCGAGCCGGTTGCTGCCGCCCGCACCGGCTGGCTCTGATTTGACCCGGCCGGGTTCTTCGAATCCAAACGATCCGGCCATGCTCCATAAGACCCGAGGCATCCGCGAGTGCGATTTACCGACCACGCAGGCCTACCCGTACCGACCTAGGCCAAGTCCCGGTGGCTCAGACGGTCATCGCTCGCTCTCTCTTTCCGCCGAATGCTCGCCACTCTGGGAAGGCAAGCCTCCGCAGTCCGTCTGAACCGACGCGCTCCTGTTCCTAGCTGGCGCCTTGCATTCGTAGGCCTCGCGACCCGTGTCCCCGCTCGGACAGGAAAGCCGGCAATCTTCCGGCGCGCGTTGGGGCTAGGTCTTCATCTTCGAGGTTCGTCCCCTGACGAACCCGTAGATCAGCAGTAGGATCACCGCGCCGACCAGCGCACCTAAGAACGAGTGCTTAATCGGCGGGGTGATATCGAACTGGTGCGGCGCGAAGACCAGGCTGCCCAGCGTGCCGCCGACATAGCCGCCGACGATGCCGAGCACCGCGGTTGCGATCCAGCCCATTTTATGTTCGCCAGGCGTGATCAATCGCGCGATCCAGCCGACGATAAGACCCAGGACGATCATCCAGATGATGTGCAGGACCACGACCAGCTCCTTCGAGTAACCGACCGGTGGGCAGATTAACCCCGCCGTACCAAACTCAAACATAAACGGTCCTTCTGTCGGCGGGGCACGCATCGACGATGTTGCCGATCCGACTGGACCTCGTGGTCCGGTCCACACCGTAGGAGGCGATGGGCCTGGTCCGGCGGATAGTCCGGCGGATAGATCGAGCGGCGCAAGAATCCGCCAAGGGATCCGCCGCATCCTTTACCTGACCGGCCACACCAGCCCCAGACCCCGGACGTGTTCGCCGGAGAGGAACCAGCCATGAACATCAAAATGATCGCGGCGGTCTCGATCGCGACCGCCGCGACAGCGATGCCCCAGGCGGCCATCGCGCACGCCGATCCGACCAGCAGCTTCGGGTTCCTATCACCGTCGGGAAACATCGGCTGCGAGATGTTCGACCAGGGTGACGGCCATGGAAACGCTGTTTGCAAGGTTCGTGACCACACCTGGACGGCAACACCGAGCGAGTTCTGCCAACGCGGCGCGGTTCCGGGGGCCACCGGGGAACCTGGCGCTGATGTGATGCTGGGCCAGGGCAACCCGCCGTGCGTGAGCTCGGCAATGGTTCAAATCTTCTTTTCTGCGCCATACGCCGCCGGGCCGCTCGCCTATGGCCAAACGCACACGGTTGACACGATCACGTGCGACAGCGAGCCGTCGGGCGTGACGTGCACTGACACCAGCACCGGTCACTTCTTCCGGGTGTCGGGCGAGTCGTACCAGCTGGGCTGATGGCATGTTTCGAAACGTGCGTTTACTCGGGCATGCGGGCGTGGCCGCCTGCGTGCTGGTCGGCTGTACCGGGACGGCCGGGGCACAATCGGCGTGCGCCGACCTCGGCGGAACGGTCAACCCCGACCAGATCTGCCACGTCCAGAGCACCGGTTCCGACTACAACGTTGACTTCGACTTTCCGGTCGGCTACCCCGACCAGCAGGCTCTGTCGGACTACCTGACCCAGGAGCGGGACCAATTCGTCACCTACGTCACCCAGTTGCCGCCGAGGAACGGTATGCCGTATGACCTCGAGGCCAAAGGGACGACGTACAGATCGGGCACGCCGGCCTCGGGCACCGAAAGCGTTGCGTTGGAGCTGTATAACGAGTCGGGCGGCGCTCACCCGGTGACGTCATACAAGGCGTTCAACTACGACCTGAGCACGCACGTCCCGATCACCTTCGACACGCTGTTCAAACCGGGCACCAACCCGCTGGCGGTGCTGGACCCGATTGTCCAGCGCGAGTTGGAGAAACGGGGGCACACGATCATGCAGCCGTTCAACGTCCTCGGCGCGAAGTCGTACCAGAATTTCGCGCTCACCGACGACGCGGTGATCTTCCTTTTCGGCCAGGGTGTGCTGCTCGCGGAAGTAGACGGGCCACTTGAAGTGTCAGTGCCTCGCACCGAGCTGGCATCCCTGCTGGCCTGAGCGGCACAGCGAAGTCACCTCAAGAATCCTCCAAGGCGTCCGCCGCAGTCTTTGCCTGACCGGCTGCAACAGCCGACGCCAGACCCCGGACACGGTCCGGAGAGGGATCCGACATGAACACAATCTCGCGCACGAAGCTGCCCATGAAGATCACGATTCGCGCGCTGATCGCCACGGCAATCGCCGCGGCCACCATCGCCGTCCCGGCAACCGCGAACGCCGACACTCCGGCGGCTCGTGGTGTCGAGGCCCCGCTCGCGGCCGTCCCGTGGTCGCAGGTCGGTCCGGGTTGGGTGCTCGCCACCTGGAGCCCGGTTTCCGGCCGCCGCCCCGGCGAGACAGCGCCCTCCGGCGAGCCGGCGTACCAGACGGCCGCCACGACGCTGTACCTGGTCGACCCGGCCGGTGGGAGATACGCGATCACCACCTTCGCGCCGGCAGACGACGGGTCGCGCCCCTCGCTGGTCGACTGGTCGGGCGACGGGAGCCGCGCCCTGTTCGAGTCGAGCGAGCCCGGATCGTCGGCAGTCATCACCGAGGTCGACCTGCACAGCGGCACCCAGACGACGTTCACCGTCAACGACAGCTCCGTCCGCCCCCGGTACACCCGCCCCGAAGGCAAGGCGGTGCTGCTGGAGTCGGGCTACACCTCCCCGGTCGCCTCGCTCCAGCGGGTCGACCTCGCCGGTAACCACCAGTTGACATACCCGGTGCCGCATGACTTCAGGGGGTACCTGTCCACGCTCGACGGAACGCGGCTCGTGCTGGGTACGGAGGCCGGCCTCGCCCTGATGGGCAACGACGGGGTGCCCGGCATGGCGCTGCCGATCGCGGGCCAGAAGGACTGCACACCGATGCGGTGGTGGGACACCGGCTCGACGATCGTGCTCGCCCAGTGCAGTGCCTCCCCGGTGACGCAGCTGTGGCTGGTCCCCATCGACGGCGGGACACCGACGGCTCTCACCGCGCCCAACGACGGGCAGAAGGGCCCCGACTACGGTGACACCACCGCATGGCAGCTTCCGGCTGGCACGTACGTGCAGGCCCTGGGCGCGTGCGGCGTCATTTTCCTGGCCAAGCTCAACGCCGACGGCACGACCTCAAAGGTCTCGGTGCCCAATGTGCATGGCGACACCATCGTCGTGGTCGGTGTCAACGGGGGCGATCTCGACCTCCAGGCCAAGGCAGGGTGCGGGGGCGGCCAGTCGCTCGTGGACTACAACCCCTCCGCCGGCACCTCAACCGTGCTGCTCGGGCCGCCGGTCAACGGCGGCGGCGTCATCGCCGCGGTGCCGTACTCGGGTCAGAGATAGCCAAGCGACGGTCGCGCCGCTCCCTAGTTGTTCGTCTTAGTTGTTGGTCGGCGGGCAGGAAACGTCGACCCAGGTGGTGGTGAATTGGCCCGCGGCGCTTCCCGGATCGCCCGGATTTACGCCGGTGACGATGCAGTCCGACAAAGGGGCGGTTCTGCTGCCGTTGATCGCCACGTTGTAACCCAGCGCGGTCAGCCTGTTGACGGTGTCCTGGGCCGAGCCAACGTTGGTGGGTGCGGCGCTCGCAGCGGGCGCCAACCCGAACACGACGCCGGCGAGCGCGCCCGCGGCAACGATGATGTGAGCGAATCTCTTCATCGTGAACCTTTCGTCGAGCTGGCAGGCCTGCCTGCCGTCAGCATTTGATGTCGACGTACACCGTTGTGTACGAAGGCTTTCCGATAGCATCCTCCTGAGTGCGGGTGACGCTCTCCGCGATTTTCGGGCCCGGTCGGACGGCGGTCACAGCGCACCGGTCCAGCGGCGCGCTACCTACCGTGTTCACAATGACCTGGAAGCCGCTCGCCTGAAGCGAGCGCACGATGTCCTGCGCGGATCCGACCGGAGTCGGCATCGCCGGCACCGGCGCCGCGAGGACCACCGTGAGCGCGACGAGGCTGCCCGCACCGGACGCGGCGAGTGCGTACGTCCTCATAACAGCCACCTCCACGTCGCCGCAGCGTTGCTTGATAGACACTATCCGTTAATCCATTGTTAACCCTGCCGACACGCCTGTCACGGCGTTTCGAAAGTATTCACAGGGTCGTAGATACTCGTCACCGAGCTGGACTTGGGACCCGCACGGTGCAGGCGGCCTTGACGGGCTTACAGCTGGGCGCCGTGTCGGTCACTCGTGATGATGGTGGTCATGCTCGGCGTCGGGCGAGCCGCCCATCATCTGCAGCATCGGGGGCCCTCCGGTGGCCACGAACCGGGCGACCAGCGCCGCCGCCAGGGTAATGAACACGATGTTCAACCACGTGGTGTAGTTCCAAGAGATGCCCGCCTGCATCACCACCGCGTTTCGGTGGGTCGGAATGAGACCCGCTGCGCCGAAAAGCAATTCGACGAGGTAGCCGGCGGAGACCATCGAGACATAGAAGGTGCCCAGCAGGATCAACATCATCCGCATCCCGTAGTACTTCCGATAGATGTTGAGGATCGGCAGGATCAGCAGGTCGGCGAAGATGAACGCGACCACCCCGCCGAAACTGATGCCGCCGTTCCACAGCACCGCGGCCAGTGGCACGTTGCCGATTGAGCACACGAACGACACCATCGAAACGATCGGCCCCACAATGGGGCCCCACAGCACCGAAAGCACCGGGCGATCGGTGATGAAGAAGTTGTGCCAGAACGATTCCGGTACCCACGCCGCGATCGCGCCCGCGATCAGCAAGCCGATGATCAAGTCTCGCAGAATCGCCGCCCACTCCATGACGAAGACGTGCGACACGGCCGTAAATCCCCGTCCGGAAAACAGGCGGCGCCGAAACGACCCCTCCCCTTGCACCGACATGTCCATCGCGGCATGGCCTTCCATCGACCCGGCGAGCCCCCGGTCGGCTTGTTCTCGGGCCGCCTCGATGACCCGCGCCCGGACGAACAACCGGAACAACACCGCGAGCACCACGATCATGATCGGGCCGCCGACGAACTCTGCAGCCGTGAACTGCCAGCCCATCAGCAGCGCCAGGATCACTCCGAGTTCGACGACGAGGTTCGTCGAGGCTATCTCGAACGCCATCGCCGCGGTGAAGTTCGCGCCCTTGCGAAACAGCGAGCGCGCCAGTGCCACCGCGGCATACGAGCACGATGACGACGCGGCACCCAGCCCGGTAGCGACAGCGAGCGTGCGCGGTCGGTCATCGCCGAGGAGACCGACGATCGCGGACTTGCGCACCACCGCCTGTACCACCGCCGACAGCGCGAACCCAAGGATCAAGGCCCACAGGATCTCCCACGTCATCGATCCCGCGAGCGCCAGCGCCCGCCCAATGGCGTCCATCACATCAATCGCCTCGCTGACCAGTCGCACCCATGCCTTCCGTTGTATACCCCTAAGGGGTATATAATCAAGGCGAAAGCGCACTGCCGTCAAAGCCCCGAAAGGAGAACTCTGATGAGGCGACGGTTGCTGACCATGGGTGTCGCGGCCCTGGCGATGCTGACCACCCTGACAGCGTGCAACAGCGATTCCTCTCACGAGGCCACGCACAGCGGCTCGACCAGCTCTTCGGTCAGCTCTTCGGTGGCGGCGCAGCAGCACAACCAGGCCGACGTGACGTTCGCGCAACAGATGATTCCGCATCACCAACAGGCCATCGAGATGAGCGACACCGTGCTGGCCAAGCAAGGGATCGATGCGCGGGTGATCGACATGGCCAACAGGATCAAGGCCGCACAGGGGCCGGAGATTCAGCAGATGCAGTCCTGGCTGAGTCAGTGGGGAGTGCCGACGATGCCGATGACGCCGGGCAGCATGGCCGGCCACGACGTGAGCGGAATGATGTCCGAACAGGACATGAATGATCTGAAGAGTGCCGGCGGCGTGGAGGCCAGCAAGTTGTTTCTGACGCAGATGATCGCGCACCACCAGGGCGCGATCACGATGGGCACCGACGAAATCAAGAACGGGCAGTACCCGCCTGCCGTCTCGATGGCCCAGTCGATCGTCACCGGCCAGCAGCAGGAGATCACCGAGATGCAGGGCATTCTCGCGTCGCTGTAGATTCCAGCCGTGCACTACCGGCGAGGGCAGTACGCTCTCGGCCGTGCACACCGAGCTGCGATACGAACGATGGTTCGTGCCCTTGTCTGCTCCGCTCGGGCTCGGGCCCGGGCAAAGTGACGTCCGCACCGAGGACGGGAACCTCCGCGTGCAGATGGGTTGGGGGTTCCGGGCCACGATCCCGCTGAGTTCCATCAAGAATGCGGAGCCGAAACACGACGGGGTGTACTCCCGGGGTGTGCACGGCTGGCGCGGTCGCTGGTTGGTCAACGGGTCGTCGAACGGCATGGTCGAGCTCACCATCGACCCGCCGGTGCGGGCGTATGTCGCGGGCGTGCCGATCACGTTGCGCACCCTGTGGGTCAGCGTGACCGATCCCGACGCGCTGATCGCGGCGGTCGCTGCGTCCGCGTAGTTCGGGTTCCCCTACAGCCGGTCTTTGACGGCCGTCGCGAGGCGAGCCCCGTCGGCCTTACCGGCCGCGATCGCGTTGGCCGCCTTCATCACCTGGCCCATCTGCCTGATCGACGGCCGCTCGCCGATCTCCTCGGCGACCTGGGCGATCGCGGTGTCGGCGACGTCGGCCAGTTCGGCGTCGGTGAGGGGGGTCGGCAGGTATTCGTCGATAACGCGCGCTTCGGCGTGCTCGTTGGCGGCCAGCTCGCCGCGGCCGTTCTGGGTGTAGATTTCAGCCGCCTCGCCGCGTTTCTTGGACTCCTTGGCCAGCACCTTGAGCACCTCGTCATCGGTGAGCTCCCGCGACTGCTTGCCGGCGAGTTCCTCGTTGCGGATCGCGGCCAGCACCAAACGTAGCGTCCCCATGCGCAGCCGATCCTGGGCCTTCATCGCCGCCGTGAGATCCGACTGGAGCCGGGCCTTCAATTCCGCCATACGGGCAGACGCTACGCCAGCGACCGACCTCGTTGCGGATTGCCAGGCCGGTGGCCAGGATGGTCGGCATGACCAACGACGACGGGGGCGTTCATCCAGCGGTAACGCCCCCGCCGCCGGTCGGCTATCCGGTATATGGCGCCGGGGCGCACGCGCCGCCGGGGTACGGGCCGCCGCCGGGATACGGGCCGCCGCCGGGATACGGGCCGCCGCCCGGGTATGGGCCGCCGCCCGGGTACCCGCAGTACGCCGGGTACCCACCCGCTGGCCCGCCACCCGCATTCAAACCGGGCGTCATTCCGTTGAGGCCACTGGGGCTCAGCGACATCTTCAACGCCGCCTTCGCCTATATCCGCGTCAATCCGAGGGCGACGCTGGGACTCACGACCATCGTCGTGGTCATCACCCAGATCATCGTGCTGCTACTCGTGGCAGGGGTGCCCCTGATCCTGTACGGGCAGACCGACGTCTCACGCGTCGAGGACACGTCCACCTCCGAGCTGGTCAGCGCGTTCCTGTCGGTGGTTGCCGCGGGGTTGACCAGCGGTCTGTCCGGCGTGGTGCTGAGCGGCATGTTGACCGTGGTCGTCGGGCGAGCGGTGTTCGGCGCAACCATCACCATCCGCGAAGCGTGGGACCGCGTGCGCGGCCGGCTGCTCGCGCTGCTCGGGCTGACCCTGCTCGAGGCGGTGGGTGCGATGTTGCTTCTCGTGGTCACGGTCGTGGTCATCGGGGTCGCGGCCGCGATCTCCCCGGTTCTGGGCGTGCTCGTCGGGATCGCCGTCGCGGTCGCGGTGATCGCCGCCTTTGTCTACCTGTGGACGATGCTCAGCTTCGCGCCGGTGCTGATCGTGCTCGAGCGCCTGCCGGTGTTCGCCGCGATCGGCCGGTCGTTCGCCCTCGTCCGCGGATCGTTCTGGCGGGTGTTCGGCATCCGCAGTCTCGGCGTGCTGGTGGCGCAGCTGGTGGCCGGCGCGGTGTCGGCGCCGTTCACGATCGTCGCCGAGTTCCTCGGCCTCAACGCCGGCTCGATGGGCGCATCGCTCGGCGCCTCGGTGCTGTTGGCCATCGGCGGGGCGATCGGCCAGATCATCACCGCGCCGTTCACCGCGGGAATCGTCGTGCTGCTCTACACCGATCGCCGAATCCGCGCCGAAGCCTTCGACCTCGTGTTGCAGACGGGGGCTTCCCCCGCGGCGGCCGACTCGCCGGGTTCCAGCGACCACCTTTGGCTGGTCCGGCACCCCTGATCCATGGCAACCGTACTCATCGACCGTGATGCCGCGCATGACGCGGCCCAACGCGAACTTGCCAAGCCGATTTACCCGAAGCAGAACTTCACCGAACGCCTCAGCGATTGGATCAACGACTTCATCTACCGGCTCGTCGCGCACGGTTCCGAAGTTCCCGGCGGGTGGTTCACCATCGCGGTGCTGCTCACACTTCTCGCGGTGGCGATCGTCGTCGCGGTCCGCATCGCCCGGCGCACCATGAAAACCAACCGCAAGGGGGATTCCCGGCTGTTCGGCGTCGCCGAGTTGAGCGCCGCCGAGCATCGAGCCACCGCGGAACGCTTTGCCGCCGAAAGTAATTGGGCGGCTGCCATTCGTCATCGACTGCGCGCGGTGGCACGTCAGCTCGAGGAGAACGGCACCCTGAACGCCGAGCCGGGGCGCACCGCCAACGAGCTGGCCCGCGACACGGCCACGTTGCTGCCTGAGCTCACCGGCGAATTGGCAAATGCTGCTGCTTCTTTCAACGATGTCACCTACGGCGAGCGACCCGGCACGGAGTCGGCGTATCGCAGCATCGCCGAATTGGACGAGCAGATCCGGTCCCGGCGGTTCTCCGCCTCGGGCGATGGCACATCGCAGGGCGGCACCGAGTCCTGGGCGCACCTGCAATGACCAGTGTCGCGCCGGCGCCCCAGGCGGTTCGGCGGTGGCGGACGTGGCGCTGGGTGCTGCTGGCGCTCGTCGCGATCGTCGCTGTCGCCGCGGTGAGCACCTACCTGACCGCGCCACGGCCCGGCGGACGGATGGACGCCGAATCGACGAGCCCCGACGGCGCCCACGCAGTGGTGACGCTGCTGCGCGACCGCGGTGTGGACGTGGTCGTCGCGAACACCGTGGCCGACGTCGAACGCGCGGCACGGCCGGATTCGCTGTTGCTGGTCGCCGAGACCTATCTCCTGGTCAACGACGACCTGATGGCACGCCTGGCGGCCGTCCCCGGCGACCGTCTGCTGATCGAACCGGTGTCGACCACACGGAAAGTCCTTGCCCCCGAGATCCGTATCGGTCGTGCCTCGACGATGGGCGGAAAGCCGAACTGCGACCTGCCGGAGGCGACCAGGGCCGGCGAGGTGCAGTTCGGCGTCAGCAACACCTACGAGGCCGCCGGCGATTACCGACTATCGAAGTGTTACGACGGCGCGGTGGTGCGGTACCAGGCCGGTGGTCGCACCGTGACGGTCGTCGGCAGCGCCGATTTCATGATGAATTCCGGTCTGCTGAAACAGGGCAACGCCGCGCTGGCGATGAACCTCGCAGGCACGCGCCCGCGCCTGATCTGGTACGCACCGCAACACGCGGAGGGCGAAAAGACCGGCGGCTCGGATATATTCGATCTGATCCCGGACAACGTCCACTGGATCGTCTGGCAGCTCGGCATTGCGGTGCTTCTGGCGGCGCTGTGGCGCGGCAGGCGGCTGGGCCCGCTGGTAGCCGAGAAGCTGCCGGTGGTGGTGCGGGCCTCGGAGACCGTCGAGGGCCGAGGCCGGTTATACCGGTCGCACCGCGCCCGCGACCGGGCCGCCGACGCATTGCGCACCGCCGCGCTGCAACGCATGTTGCCGCGCCTCGGGCTGGCCGTCAACGCCGCGCCGGCCGCGGTGATCGCCGCGGTGTCTGCGCGCTGCAACAAGAGCCCAGAAGCGTTGCACTACTGCCTCTTCGGACCACCCCCGTGGTCCGACGAAGACCTGGTGAACCTCTCCCACGAGCTCGACGACATTGAAAGGCAGGTCACTGGATCGTGACACAGCAGGCCGGTCAGAACCAGACCTCGCAAGACGCGCGTGCCAAGTTGATGGCGGTGCGGACCGAGATCGCCAAGGCCGTCGTCGGCCAGGACTCCGTCGTCAGCGGGCTGGTGATCGCGCTGCTGTGCCGCGGCCACGTACTGCTCGAGGGTGTGCCGGGCGTGGCCAAGACACTGCTGGTGCGGGCGATGGCCGCAGCGTTGCAACTCGACTTCAAGCGCGTGCAGTTCACGCCGGACCTGATGCCCGGCGACGTGACCGGGTCGCTGGTGTACGACGCGCGCACCGCGGTGTTCGAGTTCCGCGCCGGACCCGTGTTCACGAACCTGCTACTGGCCGACGAGATCAACCGCACGCCGCCGAAGACGCAGGCCGCGCTACTGGAGGCCATGGAAGAGCGGCAGGTCAGCGTCGAGGGCGAGGCGCGTCCGCTGCCGGACCCGTTCATCGTCGCCGCCACCCAGAACCCGATCGAGTACGAGGGCACCTATCAGCTGCCCGAGGCGCAGCTGGACCGCTTCCTGCTCAAACTCAACGTGGCGGTGCCGCCTCGGGAACAGGAAATCCAGATCCTCGACAGACATGCGCGGGGCTTCGACCCGCGCGACCTGTCGGCCGTGCAGCCCGTCGCGACCGCCGACGACCTCAAGGCGGCCCGTGAAGCGGTGCGTGAGGTGCTGGTGGCCGACGAGGTGCTCGGCTACATCGTCGACATTGCGCGCGCCACCCGGACTTCGCCGTCGCTGCAGCTCGGGGTTTCTCCGCGCGGCGCGACGGCGCTGCTGGCCACCGCCCGGTCCTGGGCCTGGCTGTCGGGTCGCGGCTACGTGACGCCCGACGATGTGAAGGCCATGGCCCGGCCTGTGCTGCGCCATCGGGTGGGGCTGCGGCCGGAGGCCGAGTTGGAGGGCGCCACGGCCGACGGCGTGCTGGACGGCATCCTGTCGTCGGTCCCGGTGCCGCGCTAGTGATCGTCACCGGCCGCACCGCGTTGCTGGCGCTGCTGTGCGTTCTGCCGGTGGCGGCATCTCCCTGGCCCGCAACGCTTTTCTGGGCAGCGCTGTTCATTGTGCTGTTCTTGGTCGGCGTGGACATCGCGTTGGCCGCCAGCCCCCGCGCGTGTGAGTTCGGGCGCACCGGCGACACCGCCGCGCGGCTCGGACAGTCCGCCGAGGTGGTTTTGACGGTGACCAACATGGGCCGGCGGCGGTTCAAGGGCCAGATCCGCGATGCGTGGCCGCCAAGCGCCAGAGCAGAACCGCGCGCGAACGACGTCGACATCCCTGGGGGACAACAGGAATCGCTTTTGACCCGGCTGCACCCGACGCGCCGCGGCGACCAGCACGCGGCGGTGGTGACCGCGCGCTCCATCGGACCGCTTCGCCTGGCGGGGCGACAGAGCTCGCACCGGGTGCCGTGGCAGGTGCGGATCCTGCCTCCGTTCCTGTCGCGCAAGCACCTGCCGTCGCGGCTGGCGAAACTGCGCCAGATCGACGGGCTGCTACCGGTTTTGATTCGTGGCCAGGGCACCGAATTCGACTCGTTGCGCGAATACGTGATCGGCGACGACGTGCGGTCGATCGATTGGCGGGCCACCGCGCGGCGGGCCGACGTGGTGGTGCGGACCTGGCGGCCCGAACGCGACCGCCGGATAGTGCTGGTGCTCGATACGGGACGGACGTCGGCCGGGCGGGTCGGGGTGGACCCGACCGCCGGTGATCCCCGCGGCTGGCCGCGGCTGGACTGGTCGATGGACGCGGCGCTGTTGCTCGCGGCGCTGGCTTCGCGGGCCGGTGACCATGTCGACTTCCTCGCCCATGACCGGGCGGTGCGGGCCCAGGTCTACAACGCGTCGCGGACGGAAGTGCTGGCGCAGTTGGTCGACGCGATGGCGCCGCTGCAGCCCGCGCTCATCGAATCCGATGCCACCGCGATGGTCGCCGCGATCCAGCGCCGCACCCGGCGCCGCGCGCTGGTGGTGCTGCTCACCGACCTCAATGCCTCAGCGCTGGACGAGGGATTGATGCCGGTGCTGCCACAACTGTCGGCCAAACACCAGGTGATCGTCGCAGCGGTGAGCGATCCGCGGGTCGAGGAGCTTGCGGCCGGACGCTCGGACGCCGCGCAGGTGTACGACGCGGCCGCTGCTGAAAGGTCCCGTAACGACCGGCGCGCGATCGCATCGCGGCTGCGGCGAAGCGGTGTCGACGTGGTGGACGCACCACCCGAGGAACTGGCGCCCGCACTTGCCGACCGGTACCTGGCAATGAAGGCGGCGGGCAAGCTGTAGGCATCCCAGGTTCGTACGTTGTCAAGCCGCCGTTGGCGTTCCCGATGGCCCAGGTAGCGCCGCACGCCCGCTCGTTCGGCACTCCACACAAAGCGGCGGAACAGTGGAAGATTACCGCCGTTGCGGTGCTGAACTCATCGTGAGCAGGAACAAGGTGAGCCCGGCCAGGCCAATCACAATCGCGGCGACAAGAGCGTCACCGATGAGCATGAGCGTCGCCAGCACCGCCGCGCCGCTTGCAATCATGCGTGTCGTCGTCATGTTTACCCCTCACGCCGTCTCACGTTAGATAACAAGCGTGGGGTGCGAATGATTGCCCGAGTTGATCGCGCAGCACGTTGACGTGACGAAGAGCACATCGACAAATCGCCGAAACTGAAGCGGCTGCCATACTTCGCGGCGTGTCGTCGCAACTGGTTCAGTTTCGGCGCAGGGGCGCTGGAACCTACAGGGGCTGCGGTAGCTTCCCTACGCCACCAGATCGAGGTCAGGCGCATCCTGCACGTCACCCGACTCGCCAGCCGCTGCGGCCCTGCGGCCGAAGTGGATGATGTAGCCCAGGAAGGCGACCTCGGCGAGCACGCCGATCGCGATGCGCACGAACGTCGGCAACGGCGACGGCGTGACCATCGCCTCGATCAGGCCCGAAACGAGAAGCACCGCAACCAATCCCACCGCGACGGAGACCACGGCACGGCCCTGCTCGGCGAGTACCTGCGCGCGCGGCCGGTTGCCGGGCGAGATCACCGACCAGCCGAGCCGCATGCCGGCGGCCGCCGCGAGGAACACCGCGGTCAACTCCAGCAGGCCGTGCGGGGTCAGCAGGCCGAGAAAGAGGTCTGCCTTGCCCGCGTTGAACATCAGCCCGCCGATCACACCGACGTTCGCGGCGTTTTCGAACAGCACAAACGGAATCGGCAGTCCCAACACAATCGCGTACGCGATGCACTGGGCCGCCACCCAGGAGTTGTTCACCCAGACCTGCAGCGCAAACGAGGCCGCAGGATGTTCGCCGTAGTACGAAGCGAAGTCGTGCTTGATGAGCTGGTCGAGCTCGTGCGGGGTGCCGATCGCCGCCTGAACCTCAGGACTGCCTGCGACCCAGAACCCGATCACGACGGCCACGAAGAAGAACGCAAGGGCCGTGCCGAGCCACCACCGCCAGGCCCGGTACGCCACCACCGGGAAAGCCACCGTCCAGAATCGGGCGAATTCGCTCCACAGCGGCGCGTGCGCGCCCATCACCGCCGAACGAGCGCGCGCCACCAGGCTGGACAACCTGCCGACCAGAACCGAGTCGGACGACACCGAACGAACCATCGACAGATGCGTCGACACCCTCTGGTACAGCTCGACCAGCTCGTCGATCTCCGCGCCCGACAGCCGGCGCCGACGCTTGACCAGACGATCGAGGCGGTCCCAGGTGGCGCGGTGCGCCAGCACGAACGCGTCGACGTCCATTCCGGCGAGTGTATGCCCGGTAGCCTTCGGCGTTATGGCGGACGTGGTGACCGGCGACGCGGTCGTCGTCGAGGTTCAGATCGCGCAGCTGCCGGTGCGGGCCGTCGGCGCGGTGATCGACGTCACCGTGATCTTTTCGCTCTACATCCTCGGCCTGATCTTGGCACTGGCCACGCTGCGGGAGCTCGACGACGCGCTGGTCGGCACGTTCGTGATCATCTTCACGGTGCTGGCGCTGGTGGGCTATCCGGTGGTCTTCGAGACCGCGAGCCGGGGCCGGTCGCTGGGCAAGATGGCGATGGGCCTGCGCGTGGTTTCCGACGACGGCGGCCCGGAACGATTCCGGCAGGCCATGTTTCGGGCGTTGGCCGCGCTGGTGGAGATCTGGGCGTTCGCCGGCGGGCCTGCGGTGATCTGCAGCCTGCTGTCGTCGAAAGGCAAACGGATCGGCGACGTGTTCGCCGGAACGGTGGTGATCAGCGAACGCGGGCCCAAGCTGGAGCCGCCGCCGGTGATGCCGCCGGCACTGGCGACGTGGGCGTCGACGCTGCAGCTGTCCGGCCTGAAGCCCGAGACCGCACAACTGGCCCGTCAATTCCTGTCCCGTGCAACACAACTGCATCCGCAGGTGCGCGACCAGATGGCGTACCGGATCACCTCCGACGTGGTGGCGCAGATCTCGCCGCCGCCACCGCCGGGCGTGCCGCCGCCGTACGTGCTCGCGGCCGTGCTGGCCGAGCGGCATCGCCGCGAGCTGATGCGGCTACGTCCCGCGCAACCCGCCGGGCCGCAGCCGCCTGCCTACCCGGGTCCGGTCGCACCCCCGGTCGCGCAAGCGGTCGCGCCCCCGGTTGAGCCGGAAACGGGCGGGTTCACGCCGCCCGGCTGATTGCCGGCGCCAACGTTGCATCGCGATAGATTCCGATATATCGTTATCCTATCGCCAACGCAACCGGCGTTTGCGACCAGACCAGAAACGAGACACACATGACTCAGCCATTCGAGGGCCCAGAGGACGGCCCAGGCACCGGAGAGTTCGGCTTCGGCGCCTTCGATCCGGACAGCCGTCGCGCGATGCACCAGGCGCGGCGAGAAGCCCACCGCGAAATGCGGGGGATCCTGAAAGGGCACGCCCGCGGCCACCGCGGCGGTTTCGGCTTCAACTTCGACCCGGGCTTCGGCGCAGGTGGTCCGGGCTTCGGGTTCGGTCCCGGGTTCGGTCCCGGGTTCGGTCCCGGCGGGGCGCGGCGCGCACGCGGCGGCCATCGCGGCCGCGGTCGTAGCCGGCGCGGTGACGTCCGCGCCGCCATCCTGGCGCTGCTGACCGAGCGGCCGATGCACGGTTACGAGATGATCCAGGAGATCGCGGCACGCAGCAACGGCCTGTGGCGGCCCAGCCCCGGCTCGGTCTACCCGACGTTGCAGTTGCTCGTCGACGAGGGACTCATCGTCGCCACCGAATCCGAAGGCAGCAAGCAGCTTTTCGAGCTCACCGACGACGGCAGGGCTGCCACCGCGAACGCGCAGACCCCGCCGTGGGAAGAGATAACGGAAGGCGCCGACCCCAACGAGGTCAATCTGCGCGCAAGCTTCGGCCAGTTCGCCGCCGCGGTGTTCCAAGGGGCGCAGGCCGCCACGCCCGAACAGCAGAAGCGCATTCTCGACATCGTGAACAACGCGCGCCGTGACATCTACGGCGTGCTTGGCGAGGCCGAGTAGGCGCTGTCCGCCAAGGCGCTGCACGGCCGTAGTCTTGAGGCCGTGCAGCGCTTTCCTCTTGGCCAGTTCACCGTGTACCGCATCGGTTTCGGGGCGATGCAGCTTCCCGGACCCGGAGTCTTCGGGGCGCCCCGCGACCACGATCAGGCAATCGCCGTGCTGCGCCGGGCGGTCGAACTCGGCGTCGACCACATCGACACGGCGCAGTTCTACGGACCCGACGTGGCCAACGAACTCATTCGCGAGGCGCTTGCGCCCTACCCGGACACCCTCGCGCTCGTCAGCAAGGTGGGCGCCCGCCGCGACGACAACGGCGGCTGGCTGCCCGCGCACGAGCCCGACGACCTCCGCCGCGACATCGAGGTCAACCTCGCAGCCCTCGGCGTCGACCAACTGGCCGCGGTGAACCTGCGCGTGATGGACGCCGATACGGAGTCCACTCAACCGGGGCGGGTCAACCCCGAGCTGTTCGACCGGCAGCTGAGCGCGATGATCGAGGCGCGCGACGAAGGCCTGATCGCGGGTATCGGCCTGAGCAACGTCACCCTCGAACACCTTCAGATCGCGCTGGCTCGCACGGACATCGCGTGCGTGCAGAACGCGTTCAATCTCGTGGACCGGACGTCTGCGCCGGTACTGGATGCGTGCGCCGAACGCGGCATCGCATTCGTGCCGTACTTCCCGCTGGGCTCGGGCTTCGCCGCGGACAACCCGGTCTTGGGCAACCCCGTCGTACGGCGCACCGCCGAACGCCTGGGGCACACGCCTGCCCAGATCGCGCTGGCGTGGACGCTGGCGGTGTCGCCCAATGTCCTTCTCATTGGCGGCACTTCGTCGGTGGGTCACCTCGAGGAGAACATGGCTGTCGCCGACGTCGAGCTCGACGAGGACACCGTCGACGAGTTGACTTCGCAAGCCGCCTGACTACACCTCAACCCAGTCCAGGGTCCGCTGCACCGCCTTCTGCCAGCCCGCGTAGCCCGCCTCCCGCTGGTCGGCGCCCCAATTGGGTGACCAGCGCTTGTCCTCCTGCCAGTTCGCCCGCAGGTCAGACGGATCCGACCAGAACCCGACCGCCAGGCCGGCCGCGTAGGCAGCGCCCAGCGCGGTCGTTTCCGCAACCACCGGCCGGACCACGTCGACACCGAGCACGTCCGCCTGAATCTGCATACACAGGTCGTTGGCCGTGATGCCGCCGTCGACCTTGAGCACCTCGAGATGGACACCGGAGTCGGCCTCCATCGCGTCGACGACGTCGCGGCTCTGATAGCAGATCGCTTCCAGCGTGGCCCGGGCCAGATGCGCGTTCGTGTTGTACCGGGACAGCCCGACGATGGCGCCGCGCGCATCGGACCGCCAATACGGCGCGAAGAGCCCCGAGAACGCCGGCACGAAGTAGACACCCCCGTTGTCGGAGACCTGACGAGCCAGCGCTTCACTCTGCGCGGCGCCGCTGATGATGCCCAGTTGGTCGCGCAGCCACTGCACCGCCGATCCGGTCACCGCGATCGAACCCTCAAGGGCGTACACCGGTTTCGCGTCGCCAAATCGGTAGCACACCGTGGTGAGCAGTCCGTTGCGGGAGCGGACGATGTTCTCGCCGGTGTTGAGAAGCAGGAAGTTGCCCGTGCCATAGGTGTTCTTCGCCTGCCCGGGCTCAAGGCAGACCTGGCCCACCATCGCCGCCTGCTGATCGCCGAGGACGCCGGTGATCGGCACCTCGCCGCCCAGCGCCCCCCGCGTCAGCCCGTACGGCTCCGGCGACGACGACGGCCTGATCTCGGGCAGCATTGCGCGCGGAATCCCGAAGAACGACAACAGCTCGTCGTCCCAGTCGAGGGTTTCCAGGTCCATCAGCATCGTGCGGCTGGCGTTGGTGACGTCGGTGGCGTGCACGCCGCCGTCGCGGCCGCCGGTCAGATTCCACACCACCCAGGAGTCCGTGGTGCCGAACACCGCATCACCGTCGCGCGCGGCCTCGCGGACGCCGTCGACGTTATCGAGGATCCACTGCAGCTTGCCGCCCGAGAAGTACGTCGCCGGCGGCAGCCCGGCCTTGCGGCGGATCACGTCACCGCGGCCGTCGCGGTCGAGCGCCGCGGCGATCCTGTCGGTGCGGGTGTCCTGCCAAACGATCGCGTTGTAGTAGGGCCGACCGGTCTTACGGTTCCACACCACCGTCGTCTCCCGCTGGTTCGTGACGCCCACAGCGGTCAAGTCGGTGGCGCTGAGGTTGGTGCGGTTGAGCGCGGACATCACCACCGACGTCGTGCGCTCCCAGATCTCGACCGGGTTGTGCTCCACCCAGCCTGCCTTCGGCAGGATCTGCTCGTGTTCCAGCTGATGGCGGCCCACCTCTAAGCCAGAGTGATCGAAGATCATGCAGCGGGTACTGGTAGTGCCCTGGTCGATGGAGGCGACGAAGTCGGCCAACGGGATGCTCCTGTCGTATGGCGGGTCGATTCGAACCGGTGCAATGGTCAATGATGGCAATGATGGGAAGTGCTCAGACACCGGTCGGCGACATCGAGGCGATGGCGCGGGGCGGGCCCGACGCATCGTGGCTGGACCGCCGCCTGGAGACGGGCTGCGCCGAATACCTCGACCGCGACGACGTGGACGAACGGATCAAGCGCAGCGTGGTCCGTTCACTCGAGTGGACCGGCGATGTGTTCAAGAACCACGAGCGGTTCGCGTACATCGCGCTCGAGGAGATCGCCGATGTGCCGGATCCGAGGATCCTCGAACTCGGCGCGGGCCACGGCGGGCTTTCCCGCAAGTTGCTCGAACAACACCCCACCGCCCGGGTCACCGTCACCGACATCGACGCCACGTCTGTTGTCAACATCGCGGCGGGCGAGATCGGCAGCCATCCGCGCGCGACCGTCGAAGTCGTCGATGCCACTGAAATCGACTGCCCTGATCGGTATTTCGACCTCGCGGTGTCGGCACTGACATTCCATCACCTGTCGCCGGTGCAGGCCTGCGCGGTGATCGCCGAAGGCACCCGGGTAGCCCACAAGCTGCTGATCATCGACCTGCCGCGGCTGCCGTCAGTGCTGCACATCGCACAGTTGGCGACCTTCCTGCCGTTCATCGCGATCCCGTTCGTGCACGACGGGTTCATCAGCTCGTTGCGCGCGTACAGCCCGTCGGCGTTGCAGGCGCTGGCCCAGCATGCCGGTCCGGACATCACGGTGCAGCTGCGCAGCCGCCGGTGCGGGCCGCAGGTGCTCGTCGCCAGCCGCTGACCGTCGCGGTTGCGCACAGGTAAATCCTGCGATGTTCTTGCGGTCTCCTGCGTGAGGCTGAACCATCGGCGATGTGGGCGAGGAAGTAAAGGGCACCACCTTCAGCGGCGCGCAACGCCGGGACTACCGGCGCAAGGTGCAGCTGTCGCTGGACGTGTTCGAGACCATGCTCGCGCAGTCCAGCTTCGACTTCGAGCGGCCGCTCAGCGGCATGGAGATCGAGTGCAACCTCGTCGACGGGCAGTATCAGCCGGCCATGGCCAACCGTGAAGTGCTGGCCGCGATCGCCGACCCCGCCTTTCAAACCGAACTCGGCGCGTACAACATCGAGTTCAACGTGCCGCCACGCCCGTTGCCTGGCGATTCTGCGCTGGAACTCGAGAGCGACGTCCGCGCCAGCCTGAACGCCGCCGAGGCCAAGGCCAATCAGAACGGCGCGCACATCGTGATGATCGGGATCCTGCCGACACTGATGCCGGAGCACCTGACCGGCGACTGGATGAGCGAATCTGCCCGATATCGTGCGCTCAACGACTCGATCTTCGTCGCCCGCGGCGAGGACATCGTGATCGATATCGCCGGTCCCGAGCGGCTGAGCCTGCAAACAGCCTCCATCGCACCGGAATCCGCGTGCACCAGCATGCAATTGCATCTTCAGGTGTCCCCCGCCGAATTCGCCGATAGCTGGAACGCCGCGCAAGTGCTCGCCGGGCCGCAGGTGGCGCTCGGCGCCAACTCGCCCTACTTCCTGGGCCACCAACTGTGGGCAGAGACGCGCATCGAGCTGTTCGCGCAGGCCACCGACACCCGCCCGGACGAACTCAGAGCACAGGGAGTCCGGCCGCGAGTGTGGTTCGGGGAACGCTGGATCACGTCGATCTTCGACCTGTTCGAGGAGAACGTCCGCTACTTCCCGTCGCTGCTGCCCGAGCTGTCCGACGAGGACCCGGTGGCCGAGCTGGCGGCCGGACGGGCACCACGGCTGCCGGAGTTGCGGCTGCACAACGGCACGATCTACCGGTGGAACCGGCCGGTGTACGACGTCGTCGACGGCCGGCCGCACCTACGCGTGGAGAACCGCGTGCTGCCGGCCGGGCCGACCGTGATCGACATGATGGCGAACGCGGCGTTCTACTACGGCGCGCTGCGGGCGCTGTCCGAGGATGACCGCCCGTTATGGACACAGATGAGTTTCGCTGCGGCACAGACAAATTTCCAGAACGCGGCGCGCAGCGGCATGACGGCACGGCTGTATTGGCCCGGCATCGGCACGATCACGGCCGACGAACTGGTGCTGCGCGCGCTGCTGCCATTGGCCGACGAGGGCCTGCGCCGTTGGAAAGTGTCGGCGGCCGTTCGTGACCGCTACCTCGGTGTGATCGAGGGCCGCGCCAAGACCGGCATCAACGGTGCGGCCTGGCAGGTCCAGACCGTCACCGCGCTGCAGGAAAGAGACGGACTCAGCCGCCCTCGGGCGTTGGCCGAGATGCTGCGGCGCTACGCGGAGCGCATGCACAGCAACGAGCCGGTGCACACGTGGGAGCTGCCGGGCTAGTCCCTGCTGGCTAGTCTGCGGCCGAGCTCAGCGCGCGAGCGAACATCGTCAGTTCGTCGGCCGTGACGTCCACCTGCGGCGACACCCGCAACACCGGGGTGCTGAGCTCGAACGGCGCCCGGTCGGGGCCGGCAACGGTCGTGACGATCGCATGACGGGCGATGAGTTCGGTGCGGACCTGCTCGACGTCGGCGTCGTGGGTCGGCGCCAGCGTGGTGATCGCGGTCGGCGAATCCCCCGGCTCGACCACCCGCCAACCGGTCAATTCGCTCAGCACAGTCCGGGTCAGCCGACCGGCGGCCGCCAGGAGCGCGCGCAGGTTCGCGGGGCCGTACGCCATATGCTCCGCGACCGCCACTGAGAACCCCACGCGGGCCGCGATATTCGCCTCCCCCAGTTCCAGCCGGCGCAGCACCGGGATGTCTGTCACCCAGTGCGGCGGCGGTAACTTTGGCCGCAGGCTCGCGGCGCGATCCGGGCGCACCCCGAGCACCCCGACGCCCCGCGGTCCGGCCAGCCACTTACGCGACGTGGCATATACGGCGTCGGCTCCCACCGCGCAGTCGATGTGGCCCAGGCCCTGAGCCGCGTCGAGCACCAGCGGCACGCCGCACTCGCGGCACGTGTCGGCGATGTCACGTAGTGGTTGCACGATGCCCCGGTGGCTGGGCACCACCGTCAGATGAACGAGCGACGGCGCGTCGGCGGCCAAGTGGCCTGCCAGGTCCTCGACCACGACGCGGCCCAGCGAGTCCACCGGCAGCAGCACGACCTCGAACCCGTTCGCGACCATCACGGCGAGGTTCGGCCCGAATTCGCCGGGCACGCAGGCGATTACCCTACGGTCGTCGGGCCAGGAGCCGAGCAGCAGGCCGAGCGCGTGGCTCGCCCCAGTGGTGAACACGACGTCGTCGGCGGTCATTCCGGTGAGCGCGCCGACGGCCGCGCGGCCGGCCGCCAACGCGGGTTCGGCCGCCTGCGCGGCGACATAGCCGCCGACTTCGGCCTCCCGACGGGCGTGCAGAGACGCGGCGTCGATCGCGGCGAAGCTCTGCCGTGAACAGGCGGCGCTGTCGAGGTGCAGCCCATGCACCGCCGGCCGGGCGTCGCGCCACCGCCGCGCCAAGCCCCCCTCAGCGGTCATTTCACCGCAAGTGACAACCCGAAGTCGCCGTCCGGATCGGTCCACCACTGGGTCAACGTCAGCCCTGCCGAAGCAAGTTCGTCGACCACCTTCTCCCGGCGGAACTTGCACGAAACCTCGGTCAGCATCTCCTCGTCCGCGCTGAACTCGACTGCGAGATCGAGCACCCCGACGTGCACACGCTGAGACCGTGTGGACTGCAACCACATCTCGATCCGCTCTTCGTCGGCGTTCCATCGCGCGATGTGCGCGAACGCATTCAGATCGAAATCGGCGTCGAGTTCCCGGTTCACCACGGCCAGCACATTCCGATTGAACGCTGCCGTGACGCCGGCGCTGTCGTCGTAGGCGCGAACCAGCCGACCGGTGTCTTTCACCAGATCGGTGCCCAGCAGCAGGCTATCGCCCGGCCGCATCACAGTGGCCAGCGTGGCCAGGAACTCCGCGCGGGGACCGGGAGTCAGGTTGCCGATGGTCGAGCCCAGAAAGGCGATCAACCGCGTTCCGCCGTCCGGGATTTCGGGTAAGTGCTCCTCGAAGTCGCCACACACGGCGTCGACTTCGATGCCCGGATACTCTTCGAGGATCGCCCCGCCGGCCGTCTGCAGCACACCGGCATCCACATCGAACGGGATAAACCGCCGCAGCGTGCCGCGGTTGTGCAAAGCATCGAGCAGCATCCGCGTCTTCTCCGATGTGCCGCTGCCCAGTTCGACCAGTGTGTCGGCGCCCGACGCCCCGGCGATCGATGCCGCCCTGGCGCGCAGGATGGCCGCCTCGGTACGGGTGGGGTAATACTCCGGTAGCCGGGTGATCTGATCGAACAGATCGCTGCCCGCCTCGTCGTAGAACCATTTGGGCGGCAACGATTTCGGCGTCTGAGCCAGGCCGCGCAGCACGTCGCTGCGTAACGCCCGGTTGGCGGAGTCGGCCTCCAGGTGGTTTGCCAACATCACGCTCATCAGGATCCTCTCAACGGGTCAAAAGCAATGGGGTCAAAGCAATGGAGTCAAAGTCACGACGTCGCCGGTCACCTCGACCAGATGTCGGTCGGGCACGTCCTGCCATCCGCTGTCGTCGTCAAACGGCTCACTGGCCAGCACCACGCCACCGTCGCCGCGCAGCACTGACAGAGAGTCACCCCAGGTGGTGGCCAGCAGTCGAGAACCATTGGCGGCTAGGATGTTCAGGCGAGCATTCGGGTCTGCCGCCGCGACTTCGGTGACGGTGTCCGCCAACGCGTCGGGTCCGCGCTCGAAGATCAGCGCCGCCAGCAGAGCGCTGTCGACCACCGATTCGGCGACGCGCGACTGCGGCAGCACCGCGCGGTCGACAAGCCCGTTGTGTGACAACAGCCATCGGCCGTCGGTGAAAGGCGCACACGCCGACACCTCGATCGGCATGCCGGTGCTGGCCGAGCGCACCGCGGCCACCACGCAGCCGCTGCGCAGCACCGGTGCCACGGACGCAAACGACGCCTCGCTCCACAGTGGCGACGCGCTGCGCCAGCGGCGGACCGCACCGTCGGTGTCGAAAAACCCAGCGCCCCAGCCGTCGGCGTTGATCAGGCCGTGCTTCTGCCGCCGCGGCGAATAAGACTGCACCCGGAGGCCATACGGCGGGTCGAGCATCAGCGACGCCAGCGAGCGCGGGTCACCCAGCCAGCCGAGATGTCGGCACATCAGTCGCCGGCTCCGTCCACGTCTGCGTCCATGTCCAGGGACCAAGCCAGCCGGACGCCCGAGAAGATCTGTCGGCGAATCGGGTGATCCCAGTTACGAAAACTCGGCCGCACGATCTCCCGGGCCACCGCCCACGACCCGCCCCGCAGCACCCGGTAGTCCCCGTCGAAGAACGGTTGCGAATAGCGCTCGTAGATCATCGGCGTGAACCCGGGCCACGGCCGCAGCGGTGACGACGTCCACTCCCACACGTCGCCCAGCATCTGCTCCGCGCCGCACGCCGACGCACCCTGGAGATACGCACCGACCGGCGCCGGGCGCAGCGCGTCGCCACCGAGGTTGGCGAGCCGGCTCGTCGGCTCCGCGTCACCCCATGGGTAGCGGCGCCGCCGCTGCGCGTGCGGATCCCACGCACATGCCTTCTCCCACTCGATCTCAGTGGGCAGCCGTGCGCCCGCCCACTTCGCGTACGCCTGCGCTTCGAAGTACGTCACGTGCTGCACCGGCTCGTCGGGCGGAACGTCTTCGCCGCGGCCGAACCTGGTGCGGGTGCCGTCGGGGTTCCAGAACAGCGGCGCCTCGAGATTCGTGCGTTCGCGATACTCCCAGCCCCGCCCGGACCACCAGCGCCGGTCGTGATAGCCGCCGTCGCCGATGAAGGCCTGCCACTCGGCGTTGGTCACCGGTACCCGGCCGATGAGAAACGCCGGCACGTCGACGACATGCGCCGGACGCTCGTTGTCGAGCGATTGCGGCTCGGTGGCGGCGTCCACGCCGAGCGCGAACGGACCGCCGGGCACCAACAGCGATGTGCCGGCCACACCGGGACGGCCGCCGGGCAGCGGCGCGCCCGGACCCAACAGCGGCTCCCCCGTCCGCAGGTTCAGCGCCTGCAGCATGGTCTCGTCGTGCTGATGTTCGTGGCTGACGATGAGCGCGAACGGGAACGTCGCGTGCTCACGGTCGGGCAGCGCGTCGAGTGCGTCCAGCGCCTTGTCGCGCACCGTGCGGCAGAACGTCCGTGCTTCCGCCGGCGACATCAGCGGCAGGTCCACCCGGCTGGCGCGAGAGTGGATGAACGCGTCGTAGAGCGACTCGACCTGCGTGCCCAGCATGCTGGGGCGGTCGGGGTCGCCGTCCCGCAGCAGCCACAGCTCCTCCTGCTGGCCGATGTGTGCGAGATCCCACACCAGCGGGCTCATCAGCGGGTGGTACTGCCGGCGCAGCTCGTCATCGTCGAAGTCGACCAACGCCAGCGTCCGCTCGCGCGCGGCGGTCAAGTCGCGGGCCAGCCTGTCGCGTCCGGTCACCCTTCGCCCTTCGCCAGTTCGTTCACCGCCTGTGTCACCCCGCAACGGATGACACGCTGGGCGAATTCCTCGCCCGGGCTGCTGGCGTCCTCGACGATACGGACCAGGCGCTGCATCGAGTCCTGCAATGCGGGGGGAACCCGCTGCGCGGCTGCCTGCACGCATCGGGTGGCGCTGGCGTGCAGCCGCCGATCGGCGAGGCCGACGCGCGCAGCGATGTCCCATGCCGTGGCCACCGGTTCGGTGGCCTCGGCCGCCACGCCGGCGGCGACCGGGTCGTCGAGCAGCGTGACCAGCGTGAACACCAGAGCGGGCCACAGTGTGTCGGGCACGCTGTCGAGGTAGCGGATCTCCAGCCACCCGCGCGGCCGGACCGGCGGGAACAGCGTGGTCAGGTGGTAGTCGAGGTCGGCTGCCGTGGGCCGCCGCCCCGCGAGCTCAACCTGGCCGCCGACCCAGTCGGCGAAGGCGACGTGGTCGGAGACGGGGCGGGCGTCCGGGCTGTGCACCAGCATCACCGGCGCCCGCAGCGCATAACGCGCCCAGTCGCTGGCAGGGTCGTCGCCGTCGGCGCCGAGAATCGGGCCGCATCGGGCCGTGTCCAGCTGGCTCCACACCCGCTGGCGCGAACTGCGCCAGCCCGAGAACGATCCGGCCAGCAGCGGCGAGTTCGCCGCGATCGCGATCATCGTCGGGCCGAGCGCGTGCGCGAGCCGCACCCGATCAGCCCACCCGTCGGCCGGGCCCGCGTCGACGTTGACCTGAACCGACGCCGTCGACGTCATCATCGCGGCACCTGCCGCGGCGGTGTCCGCGGCGCGGAAATACTGCTCCATCGCCTGATAGCGGGGGCCGGGATTGACGCGGTGCGGTGGCCGTAACGGATCCGCACCGAGCAGCACCAGACCCAACCCGGCCCTCGCGAACACGGTGCGCAGAGCGGCGCGGTCCGCCATCAGCGCGTCGATGGCCGCGACGACGCCGCGCACCGGCGGAGTGGACAGCTCGACCGCGCCCCCCGGCTCGACGGTGATCCTGCTGCCGCACGGAAGGTCCGAGGCGGATTCGATGATGTCGCAGAGTTCCCGCCAGCCGGGTCGACGGGTGGGGTCGGCCACGTCGAAGCAGTGCGCCTCGAGCTCGAGCCCGACCAGCCCGATCGGAGTGTCGGCGAGGCAGTTCGCCGTCACGTGCTCGGCCGCCGCCGTCAGCGAGGAAAGTGGCATCCCATCCTCATACCCCGGCTGAGGGTGATCCACCTCCGACGTAACCACGAACGTCATCTCGACCATCCCTCCATCATCCAGAGGGGACCGACAAGTGCCGGTCTCTTGGCGTGACAGCTCCGTGACGAGCTAATGGCGGGCTACTGACCGAGCGAGTTCTGTATCGCGCCGACCAGCACGTTCACCGCGGGACCGCCGTTGCCGGACTGACAGACCTTGGCCTGCAGCAGCACGTTCTCCATCCTGCGGGTCTGCGTGAAACAGCGGCGGTCGGTCCCGGCCTCCTGCTTCACCCACTCGGCATCCGTGGCATTGAGCAGCCCGTTGGAGAAGGACCACACCTGTGTCGTTCCGTCGGAGAGATGCATGGCCGTGGTCTGCCCCCCACATCCGAGCGTGCGGTCGACCACGCGGTGGAATGCCCGGTCGGCTGCGTCGGTCGTGGCGAAGACGCCGACGGCCTGCTTGACGAAGTGCGTCTCGTCGGTCGGCGACTCCTTGGTCTCCGCGCCGTTGAACGACGCGAGGTCGGGGTCGTCGTAGACCTCGGGCAAGCCGATGTCGGCCCAGTTGTTGCAGTCCGGGAGGTCCACCCAGTACCCCTGGAACGGCGCGGTGAAGAAGTTCTCCCACCGCATCGTCGCGCCGACGATGTTGCCAACCGATCCCTTGCCGAGGACCGCGTAGTTGACGACGCCGGGCCCCGACGGCCCGGCATGTGCCGGCACCGCGAGGCCTACCGCCAGACCGACGCCCATCGCTGCGGCGGCGAGGCGCACAGCTAGACCTTCGCCAACAGTTCGACGTCGATGTTGCCGCGGGTGGCCTTGGAGTACGGGCAGACCTGGTGTGCCTTCGCCATCAGGTCGTCGGCCACACCCTGCTCGAGGCCCGGTAGGTATCCGATCAGGTTGGCGGTCAGGCCGAAGCCGCCCTCGGAGTCCTTGCCGAACCCGATCCGGGTGGTGATGCCGGTGGCATCGTCGAGGTCGATTTTGAGGTTCCGGGCGACCAACCGCAGCGCGCCGAGGAAGCACGCCGCAAAACCGGCGGAGAACAGCAGCTCGGGGTTGACACCCTCACCGCTGCCACCCATTTCCTTGGGCGGGCGGGTGTCGAGGTCGATCCTGCCGTCCGTTGACTTCACGTGGCCGTCACGGCCACCGCCCGTTGCGGTTGATTCTGCGGTGTAAACGACATCGATGCTCATGGGCATGATCATGCCAGCCCGTTCGTTGACGGCAAGACGCCCGAGTGCCTTCGACGGGCCGTTGGTTGTTCGAGCTACGGGTGCGGGGCCGGGGCAGGCGCAGTTGTCGTCGACGGCGGAGTGCTCGGAGAGCCGGGGCTCATCGGGCTCATCGGACCACCCGGCCACCGTGCCATCGGTCCCATCGGCTGCGGGCCGCCGCGGTGGAAGACGTGGATGCCCCTGCCGTGATGGCTCCCGAAGTGTCCATAGCCCGGGGTGCCGGCGTGTCTGCCGAGGAAGAACCCCGAGAAGAACACCACCGCGACGACGAACACCACGCCGGCGACGATGCCGACCCACGCCAACACCTGAAGGACTCGGTTCGGTCCGCGGTCGTCCTGGGTGCTGACGGGCGGCGGCGGACCGGCCGTGAGCGTTGGTGTGGTCGGATGCTCGGCTGTCTCGGTCATATCTCTGATGATGACGAGGCGACTGCGTTATTGGTGCCGAATGCACGGTGAGTTTCCTGTGAATGACAAACCTGTTAACCGCCCGTGTTAACCGTCCGGCGCCTCGTTGGCGAGGTGGTCGTAGGGTGATTCGATTACGTCACCGATCGCAGCAGGGAGCGTGGGCAATGACTGTCGTGAAACCGTGCGGCCGGCGCACGCCGTCGAAGTTGCGGTTCGGTCCGTAGCATGGCTGCGGCGATTGATCCTGACGAGCGCTGTTCGACCGCTGGGGAGATGGCGATGGCCGTGCCGACAGAATCGCCCAGCGAGCGATCCTGATGTGCGCACACCGGAGCCTGCATGATCGGGAGGAACGGTCTGAGATGCACAAGCGGGGAGGGCGCACAGCCTTAGCAGCGGTGACGTTGGTGGTCGCCGTCGGCAGCGTCGGCGGTGCAATCTACCTGTTGAAGGGTGGCACGATCGGCCACTGGAAACCGGTCACCTCGAGCTCGAACTCGAACACAGCGGCTGCGAACGCGGGGCCGTTAACGGGCGTATTTCGTGCCGCGTTCGGCGCGGAGTTCGATCTCGACGGGACGCCCCTGGACGATACGCCGGTAACGGGTACCTATGACATGCGCTCGGTGTGCGGCAGCGCAGGCTGCGTGGCCACCGCCGACGCGAAGGAGGGACCCGCGATTCAGCCGCCGCTGGTCTTCGACCAGGTCGGCGGGCAATGGGTCGCTGTCGGAATCGCCCCGAATTCCATGGCATCACCCGGGCTCAAGAAGTGCGCGCAACAACTCGCGCCGGAGGTGTTTCAGGTCTTCCGGTTGGAAGCTAAACCCGACGGCACATTCGCCGGCGATTACACGGAGACCAACGCCAACAGTTGCAGCAGCAGGCGAGACGTGACCTTCATCCGCACCGGAGACGTCGACCTCAACAGCCTGCCTGACCCCGCGAGTCAACCGCCGCGGGTAGTGTCCCCCGCCGAAGCAGTGCGGGGCCGCTACAAGTACGCGCTGAAGTTCTCCACCGGAGAGTCGGTCGGACCGTTGGAGCTTGCGGTTCGGACGGACTGCGTTCGGACAGGGGAACGTTGTTCGAGTTTCTTCTACTCCACCGACCCCAAGGGCGGGATTCCGTTGATGTTCGCCGACGGAAAATGGACGTGGACGATGGAGCTCGACGCTACCTGCGGACAAGGGAAGACCACTCATGTCAGCCGCACGACGGACTTCGGGCTTCCTGCGCCTCCGCAAGATCCCATCACCTTGCTGACCGGGCACGGGCACGACGAAGCAACGGGCACGGGCCAATGTGCAAGCACCGCCGACCTCGACGTGACGTTCGAACGCACCGGCGACTAACGCCGAGGCCTGACCGGGTGTTCTTCACGCGAAACAGGTCGTGCAGCGGCTCGGTGCCGCTGCACGACCTGCGTTCCGATCGGACGGTTATCTCTTAGAGCGGGACCCAGACTCCGGCGTTCCAGAACCCCCAACCGTTCATGTCGGGGTTCCACGTGACGGAAGCCCACGGCGCCCAGAACGGTGGCGGTGGCGGCTGCGCTGCCCACGGCGGGGGGCCGCCTTGCCAACCGCCTTGCCAAGCGGCAGGCCCGACGCTGTCGTCCCAGTCACGGCAGGAATTCCAGTTACCGTACGGACCCCAACCCGAGTCCCACTGGTCGCCCGGGCACCAGTGATGGTGATACGTCGGTGCAGGAACGGGCGCCGCCTGGGCGGTGCCTGCGACAAGCCCGAGGCCGGACAAGGCTAGGCCACCGGCCACCAGCGCGCTTGTGCAGAGGCGAACATATGGTCTTGCTTGCTTGTCTATGGTCATGGGCTAAGGATTTCCACATCCGAGGTATCTCAAACCCTTCTTGATGTGGTGTCGCCAAATAGCTTGCTACAAGCTACCTTTCAGGTATTGCACAGGTACGACTCGGTGCCAGGGGCTCAGGGGCCTGACCAGTGTTTGAACGGGTTAGCCGCGAACGCGTTCCGGATTAGCCGTACCCGACCGCCAAAATCGTGTGTTTGAGGGGCCCGCGGCGGTGTCAGAATTCGAGCATGGGCCAGTCCATCCTGGTTACCGTCGAGAGCTTGCACGTGTTCGCGGCGCGCTGCGGCAAGCACGCCACGCTGGTGGGCGAGGTGGCGGCGTCGCCGCCACCGGTCAGCGCGCCGGGTCAGTTGACGGCCGGCGCTGTTGCGGCGGCGCATGCCGCGGTGGCGGCGACCGGCGCGGCGATGGGTGCGCGCATCGGGTCGATCTCTCGGGCCGCTCAGGTGACGGCGGCGCGGTACGAAATCACCGAGCAGTCCAACACCGAGAAGCTGGTCGGGCCGCGATGGGTCTGACGCTGTCACAGGTCCGCGGCTGGGACACCACCCATCTGATTGACGCTGCCGACCACTGGGATCGGGTGGCGACCGAGTGGGAGGCATCGTTTGACGCGGTGCATCGAGAGTCGTTGGCCCCCGGCGGGACTGAGTGGGACGGGCGGGCTGCCGACGCGGCCCATGAGCGCAGCGCGCTGGATCGGGTGCGGGCGCTGGCGACGGTGGACGGACTGCGCGCCCAGGCGGGTGCCGCCCGTGCCGGGGCCGAGGATCTCTGGTTCGCCCAACGGCAGGTGCTGGATCTGGTGGACGCCGTGCATGAGCAGGGTTTCGTGGTGGGCGAGGACTTCACAGTGTCCGACACCAACGCCAATCCCCCGATGATCGCCGCGCGTCGCCGCGAGGTGGCCGCCGGGCACACGGCGGCGCTGCGCACGCAGGTACACAACCTTGCCGGCACCGACGCCGAGGTGGCGGGCAACCTGAACCGGGGCATTCAGGCGGTCGATTTCCGCACCGCCCCACTGCCGACCGATGGGCCGTCGCCGCAACCGGCGCCGGGTGGTGATGGTGGTGATGCGATAACGACGTTGATGCTGCCTCCGCCGCCGGCCGCCGTGGCGCCGCGGATTCCGGTGCAGTCGTTCTACGACCAGATCGTGGGCCAGTTGGCGCAGCGACCGCCGCCTGACCCGCTCGTCTTGGAAGCCCTACGGCAGGCCTACGCCGCCAACCACCAGGCGTGCAACACCTGGCAATGGGCGGGAGGATGGCTCGGCATCGGCGGCAGTACAGCAGGCCTCTTCGCATCGATTCTGGAGCTCGTCCCACCGGTGACTCCTGTCGGTGCGCTCGGTGTTGCCGCTAGCCTGGCCGGTATGGGTGGCTCCGGGGCCGCCCTCATCGACTGCGCGACGCGGTAGGAGGGCAGGCATGTCCGGCACAGTCATCGCCGCCACCATCGGAATGGTCGTCGTCGTCATCGCGGCGGGATTCATCGGAATCCGCTGGGTCAGGCCCGGCGGCGATGTCAACCCCCGCCGCCTGGTAACAGTCTCGATTGTCACCGGTGTCCTCCTCGCGGCGGCCACCGTCGCCGGCACGATCGGTGGATCGCCCTGGTTCCTCATGTACGGAGTCATCGGCATCCCGCTGCTTGCCTGGATCACCTACCGGCAGATAGCGCAGAGGTCCGACTAAGGCTTGAACGGGTTCACCGCGAACTGGATGACGCGGTAGGGGGACTGGGAGCGCGGGTCGACGTTGTGCCACTGACTGACGAAGATGCGCAGTTCGTCGAGCGTCGATCCCGGCGAGAGGTAGCCGCCGTAGGCCTGCGCCAGCCGATTGTCGTCGGGTGCGGGCAAGCTGTCCGGGGGGTCGGGCCAATCAACGGGCTTGATGACGCTCGTGACGGGGGCGGTGCCGAGACCGGTCGGGCCGTCGGCGACCCGCACCTCCATATCTCCGGTCGTCACGTTGAGGTAAGACAACACCGTCTTGCCGTCGATCTGCTTGATGCTCATCTCCCCCACCTTGTCGCCCCAGAGCGCCGTCGGCGGTTTGTTCCAGCCGCCCTTCGGCGCCGGCAGCCCCGACCAGCCCTGCCAGCTGGATCGGTTGATGAAGGTCTCCGGTCTGGCGCGGTACAGCGTCACCGGCTGGCTGCGGTCGAAGCTGTCGGCGACGATGTAGACCCACCCGGTCGAGGAATCCGGGGTGGGGATCGGGTCGTAGTAACCGCTGACCTGTGATTGACCACCGCTCTGGTACGGGGCGTCCCGCACCGAACCCGGTACCGTCGGCCAGCCCGGCTGTGCCGGATTTGCCTTCACCAAATGCGAGTTCTGGGGTACCAGATTGCGGACGGTGGTGATGAGCAGATAGTTCTCCCTGTTTATCTGCACGACACCGGCAGGCAGCTGAGAATCACCCGCCGGCGTCGGGTCGGCGAGCAGCGGTTTGTCGATGCCGATCACCCTGTCGTAGCGCACACCCTCCGGCTCATCGACCGTGTCGGTCTGCACGTGCAGCGCGACCGGCGCGTACCAGCCGCCGTACCCGACGCCCTGGCCCGCGAAGCTGTCACCGCAGACCTGCAAGATCCCGCTCGGAAACGCCATGAATTCGCACAAGTCGGTGGCGCCGATCCCGTAGTCGCCGGTGCCGGTGCCGGTGCCCGCAACCGGCCCGATCCGCATCACTTGACCGAGCGCTAATGGCGCGAGAACTGGTTGGGGCTGGGGCGCGGGCGGGTCGGCGACGGCCGGGGCGGTCGGGGCGACGGTCGACATGGCGACGGCCGAGATGGCGATGGTCGAGATGGCGAGCAGCGCCACCCCGATCGTCCCGCGGCGCGCACCCATCGCGGGACAGCGTAACGGCGGGAGCCGCGTCGCGCCGCCTACAGATCGGCGGCGAGCAGCTCAGCGATCTGGATGGTATTCAGTGCCGCACCCTTGCGCAGATTGTCGCCCGAGACGAACAACGCCAGCCCGCGGCCGTCCGGGACGCCGGGGTCCTGCCGGATCCGGCCGACGAGCGAGTCGTCGATGCCCGCGGCCGCCAACGGTGTCGGCACGTCGACAAGCTTGACCCCCGGCGCATCGGCGAGCAGCTCGGTCGCGCGCGCCGGCGACAGCGGCCTGGCGAACTCCGCGTTGATCGACAGCGAGTGGCCGGTGAACACCGCCACCCGCACGCACGTGCCGCTGACCGCCAACTCCGGGATGCCGAGGATCTTGCGGCTCTCGCTGCGAAGCTTTTGGTCTTCGTCCGTCTCGCCGGACTCGTCATCGACCATCGAGCCTGCGAGCGGCAGCACATTGAAAGCAATTGGGGCGGCATACTTTTCGGGCGCGGGAAAATCCAGGGCGCCGCCGTCACGGGTCAGCTGCTCGGCGTCGTCGATCACCGCGCGGGCCTGCGACGCCAGCTCGTCCACACCGGCCAGGCCACTGCCGGAGACCGCCTGGTACGTCGAGGCGACCATTCGCAGCAGCTGCGCCTCGTCGTGCAATACCTTCAGCACCGGCATCGCGACCATCGTGGTGCAATTCGGGTTGGCGATGATTCCCTTGATCAGGCGGCGGCCGCGCACATCCCGATCAAAGTTGACCTCCGAGACCACCAACGGCACGTCGGGATCCTTGCGCCAGGCCGACGAGTTGTCGATCACCGTGACCCCGGCCGCGGCGAACCGCGGCGCCTGCACCCGCGACATCGTCGCGCCGGCCGAGAACAATGCGATGTCCAGGCCGCTCGGGTCGGCGACCGCGGCGTCCTCGACCTCGATCTCCTGGCCGCGGAATGCCAGCTTGCGCCCCGCCGAGCGCGCAGATGCAAAGAACCGCACCGTGGTCGCGGGGAAGTCGCGCTCGTCGAGGAGCGCGCGCATGACCTGGCCGACCTGCCCGGTCGCGCCGACCACACCGATCGCCACCATTTACCGCCCCGTTCCCGCGTAGACGGTTGCGACCTCGTCGCCACCGAGCCTGAACGCCTCGTGCAGCGCGGCGACGGCCTTGTCGAGCTCAGTGTCCTTGATCAGCACCGAAATTCGGATCTCCGACGTCGAGATCAGGTCGATGTTCACCCCCACCTCGGCCAGCGCCTCGCAGAACGTGGCAGTGACACCGGGGTGGCTCTTCATGCCGGCACCGACCAGTGACACCTTGCCGATGTGGTCGTCGTAAAGCACCCTCGTGAAACCGATTTCGGCCTGCCTTGAGGTGAGTTCCTCAACCGCGCGGGGCCCGCTCTCGCGCGAGCACGTGAACGTGATGTCGGTCTTGCCGTCTTCGACCTTCGAGACGTTCTGCAACACCATGTCGATGTTCACATCCACGTCGGCCACAGCACGAAATACCTTGGCGGCATAGCCCGGAACGTCCGGGATACCCACGATCGTCACCTTGGCCTCACTGCGGTCGTGCGCGACTCCGGTCAGAATGGCATCTTCCACGGGGTTGTCCTCCATCGATCCGGCGACCAGCGTGCCGGGCTTGTCAGAGTACGACGACCTGACGCGTATCGGAACGTCGTAGCGGCGGGCGTACTCCACGCAACGCAGCATCAGCACCTTGGCTCCGCAAGCGGCGAGTTCGAGCATCTCCTCGAAGCTGATCTTGTCGAGCCGGTGCGCGTTCGGCACGATGCGCGGGTCGGCGGTGAAGACTCCGTCGACGTCGGTGTAGATCTCGCAGACGTCGGCCTTGAGCGCGGCGGCCAGCGCGACGGCGGTGGTGTCGGATCCGCCGCGGCCGAGCGTGGTGACGTCCTTGCTGTCCTGGCTGACGCCCTGGAAGCCGGCGACGAGCACGACCAAGCCCTCGTCGAGGGCCGAGCGAACCCGGCCCGGAGTGACATCGATGATCTTCGCGTTGCCGTGGCTGCTGGTGGTGATGACACCGGCCTGCGACCCGGTGAACGAACGGGCATGTGCGCCGAGCGAGTTGATGGCCATCGCGACCAGCGCGTTGCTGATCCGCTCCCCTGCGGTGAGCAGCATGTCCATTTCCCGCGGCGCCGGCGACGGGCATACCTGCCTGGCCAGGTCGAGAAGATCGTCGGTGGTGTCACCCATTGCCGACACGACGACCACGACGTCGTTGCCCTTTTTCTTCGTCTCGACGATGCGCTCGGCGACGCGGCGGATGCGGTCGGCGTCGGACACCGACGATCCACCGTATTTCTGCACGACGAGCGCCACAATCACCCTTTCGGCGTGGTGAGGTTGAATCCCACCAAGGATATAGGGGTCCGCGCACCCGATTTTGTTCCGCTTTCTTCTGTGCGTTCGGGCGGGTGCGCAGCGGCGCGGCTAGCGTGGACACCGTGCCGGGCCGCCACGCCGACCGCACCGCCGATACCCGGGTGCCGATCCATCCCGACATCGCCGCGCGATGGAGCCCGCGAATGTTCGACCCGGCCGCGGAGGTCACGGGCGAGCAGATCACCGCGCTGCTCGAGGCGGCCCGGTGGGCGGCCACCTGGGGACACCGCCAGCCGGTGCGGTTCATCGTGGGGCTGCGGGGTGACGAGACGTTCGACAAGATCTGCGAGGCCCTGAGGAAGGGCAACCGCTACGCGAAGGCCGCCGGGGCGTTGGTGCTGGTGAGCGCCGACGAGGGACCTGACGAACGGACGGCGGTCTACGCGGCCGTCGACGTCGGTGCCGCGATAGCGCAGCTCACCATCGAGGCGGTGTCGCGCGGGCTGATCGCCCACCCGATGGCCGGGTTCATTCCGGATACGGCGCGCGACGAATTCGCGATCCCCGAAGGGGTGCGCCCACTGGCGGTCGTCGCCGTCGGCTCGCTCGGCGACTACGCCGTGGCGCCACCCGAGATCCTCGAACGGGACGCGATCGGACGCCAGCGGCTTCCGCTGGAGGAGATCGCCTTCGCCGACAGCTGGGGCACGCCGTTTCAGCCGTAGAGCCGCGCGGCCCTGGTCGCGACATCGGTCACCGCATCGCAGTCACGCTTGTCGGCGTCGACCACCACCGCGGGCCGGATCTGGACATCGGCGAGGTCGGCATACCCTCTGCCGATCACTTTGCGCTGCATCTTTTCGTCGACGAACGCGACCGCCGAGCAGAACACCGGATCGAGGTAGACCTCCACACCCGGCTGGTCGAGCCGCTGGTGTCCCTCGGTCGCGGCGTCGACGAGCTGCGGCTCCAGCCTGACCTGGAACTCAAGGGGGCGCCCGTCGCGGGTGATGGTGAACCGGCATCGGTACGGCTGCGACTCGGGTACGTCCCAACGGTCGAGGGCATCGGGCAGCACCGACAACACCTCGCACGGATCGCGGTCGGCCAGCCGCGACCAGTAGGTTGCCGCGGCGTCGCGGGGCGGCAGGGGGGCGCTCGCCAGCCGGGCGGCGAGCGCGCCGGTGATCCGGGTGATCAGGTCGCAGTCGATCGGTCCGATGAGGCCCACCGTGACGAACGGCTGCGGCGAGGCAGTGAGGGGCTGCGCGCCGGGCAGCCGGCTCAACGACAGCGGCATCGACAGGTCGCAGGAGCCGAAGCCGCGCGGGTAGACGGGTACATCGCCGACCCGGTACGACGGCGGCTGGTCGGGCGCGGGCGTCATTCCCACCTCGACCGAGACGAACCGTCGATCGCTGTCACCACTGACCTTCACCTCGGCATCGCACTCGTCGAATGCGAAAAGTGTTCCCACTGACACAATTTCGCCGACTTTTGGCAACGCGTCGCGCGTGAGCAGGCCGCACACATCGATGCGGCGCAGCGCGCGCAGGTACGCCAGCATGGTGATGTCGTCCGCGCCGGGGCGCTGACTGTAAACCGGGACATCGCCTGCGAAGAAATACGCCTGGTCGACGTCCTGAGGCCCGACGACCGGCTTGCCGACGATCGGTGGTGAGCAGCCGACGAGCGTCGCCGTCGTGATGAGCGCCACGGTCAGCGCGCTGACCAGCCGCCTCACCGGCACAGTCTGGCACAGCCCTTTGAATCGTCCGGATCGTCGATGGAGTAAAGTGGCGCACGTGCAGCGGATGCTCCTTCTCGGACGCCGCGACGGGGCCTGATCCAGACCGGCTTCCCGTCGCGGGTGTTCGCGATGCGCCGGTCGTTTCAACAGAACTCCCCGGAAAGCCACCGCAATGACTCCCACTGATCCTCGTGTCGAGGGAACCAATTTCGCCGACGCCTTCGTGTCGGAACGCACTATCACCACTCCGTCCGGCGCCCCCCGCGCCGGGCAGCCCGGCTGGAACACGCAGCGCGGCTCGGCGATGCCGATGCACCGCTACCGCTCGTTCGCCGACGAGGTCGAGCCGATCCGACTGCCCGACCGCACCTGGCCCGAGCGGGTGGTCACACACGCGCCGATGTGGTGTGCGGTCGACCTGCGCGACGGCAACCAGGCGCTGATCGATCCGATGAGCCCGGCCCGCAAGCGACGCATGTTCGACCTGCTGGTCCGCATGGGCTACAAGGAGATTGAGGTCGGCTTCCCGTCGGCCAGCCAGACGGATTTCGACTTCGTCCGCGAAATCATCACCGAGGATGTGATTCCCGACGACGTCACGATCCAGGTGTTGACGCAGTGTCGCCCCGAGTTGATCGAGCGCACGTTCGAGGCGTGCGAGGACGCGCCACGCGCCATCGTGCATTTCTACAACTCCACGTCGATCCTGCAGCGCCGCGTGGTGTTCCGCGCCGGCCGTGAAGCGGTGAAGGCGATCGCCACCGACGGCGCAAGCAAGTGTGTCGAGGAAGCCGCCAAATACCCAGGCACACAGTGGCGTTTCGAGTACTCCCCCGAGTCGTACACCGGCACGGAGTTGGAGTACGCGGTCGAGGTGTGCAATGCGGTCGGCGACGTCATCGGACCGACACCGCAGAACCCGATCATCTTCAACCTGCCGGCAACCGTCGAGATGGCCACGCCGAACGTGTACGCCGACTCGATCGAGTGGATGCACCGCAACCTGGCCCGCCGGGACAGCGTGATTTTGAGCCTGCATCCGCACAATGACCGCGGAACTGCAGTCGCCGCAGCTGAATTGGGCTTCCAAGCGGGCGCCGACCGGATCGAGGGTTGCCTGTTCGGAAACGGCGAGCGCACCGGCAACGTGTGCATCGTGACGCTGGGCATGAACCTGTTCAGCCGCGGCATCGACCCGCAGATCGACTTCTCCAACATCGACGAGATACGGCGCACCGTCGAGTACTGCAACCAGCTGCCCGTCAACGAACGCCACCCGTACGGCGGCGATCTGGTGTACACGGCGTTCTCCGGCAGCCACCAAGACGCGATCAACAAGGGCCTGGACGCGATGAAGGATCGTGCCGACTCGGATGGCTCGAATGTCGAAGACATCCTGTGGCAGGTTCCGTACCTGCCGATCGACCCGAAGGACGTCGGCCGCACGTATGAGGCCGTCATCCGGGTGAACTCGCAGTCCGGCAAGGGCGGCGTGGCCTACATCATGAAGGCCGACCACGGCCTGGTGCTGCCCCGCCGGCTGCAGATCGAGTTCTCCCAGGTGATCCAGAAGATCACCGAGGGGGAGGGCGGCGAGGTGTCGTCGAAAGAGATGTGGGACGTCTTCGCCGACGAGTACCTGACGCCGGTACGCCCGTTGGAGCGGATCCGCCAGCGGGTCGTCGCCGCCGAAACCGACGGCGGCACCGACACGATCGAGGCCACCGTCAAGGTCGACGGCGAGGAGGTCGAGATCGTCGGCGCCGGCAACGGGCCGCTGGCGGCGTTCGTCGACGCACTCGGCGCGGTCGGAGTCCACGTCAACGTGCTGGACTATTTCGAGCACGCGATGTCCTCCGGAGAGGAAGCCCAGGCTGCCGCCTATGTGGAGGCATCCGTCGGGGGCAAGACGGTCTGGGGCGTCGGGATCGCGACATCGATCACCACCGCATCGCTGCGTGCCGTGGTGTCGGCGGTCAACCGGTGCTCGCGGTCCTAGGGTCCTGGGTCGAGGCCCTCGGCGGCAGGACTGCCAGCCACGAGTCCGACAGCAGTTCGAGCAACTGGCCGTCCGGGTCCCGGATCATCGCCGACTGCTCGGAGACCGTCGCCTCGACCACCGAACCCCCGAAGCCGGCCACCACCGCCAACACGTCGGGAAGGTCGGACACCGACATCGACAGGTGGGTCAGGCCTGGTTGGTCCATGTGTCGGTCCGGCCCTTGGCGGACTTCGCGTCTGGAGTAGTCGAGCAGTTCGAGCACCAGGCCGTCGCGAACCAGATATGTCGCATGCAGTCCGATCGGCCCGTCCAGCTGGAGAAGCTGATCGGTGCCGTCGTCCGGCGGTTCAAGTTCCCACCAGAACTCGAACCCGAGCAGACCCTCATAGAAGCGGCGCGACCGCGCGCGATCGGCGACGCACAATCCAACGTGGTTGAAAACCGTTCGGCGACTGGTCATCACAGCCTTCCGTAGCGCGTCAGGATCGTTGCCCCCGTGTTCTCGATCCGCACGGTCTCTCGCTCCAGGCATCCCCCGGCGCCTTCTTCGGTGACCCAGGATTGGACGCTCAGCACCATGCCCTCCTCGAGCGGGGCGTCGCCTCCGCGGCCCAGGCCGATCAGCGGTGGCTCAGCGCCCAGCCCCAGCCCATGGGCCAGCGGTACCGGCGACTCCCGGTTTCCGGCGCTCTCCCACGCTCGATACAGGTCGGCCCCGGTATTGCCCGGGCGGCACGCGGACAGCAGGGTGTCCATGCTGCGGGCACATCGCGTCGCCAGCTTTGCTGCCGTCGCGGTTGGGGTTGCGGGGCTGCCGGCCACCCGGGTGCGCGCCAGTCCGGCCTCGTACCCGGCGTACAGCGCGCCCGGCGCGAGCACCACCAATTCGCCATCCTTGATGGGGCGGTCGGATGGCAGATAGCGGAATGTCACCGGACCGCTGCTGGGCGTCGCGAAACAGACGCTTTCTGACGGCGGAATCGGCGCTCCCAGGCCGGCCACCCGCTCGTAGTAGACGCCGAGCAAGTCACGCTCGGTGATGCCCGGCGCCAGTGCATCTTCCAGCGCACTCAGCGCGGCCTCTGCGATGGCCGCGGCCACGTCCAGGCAGGTGATCTCGTCGGGCGTCTTGATCCGTCGAGCGGCTTGGATCACCGGGGCGGCGTCAACGAGTTCACCGGATGTGACGAGCCGGGAAAGCAGACCGCTGAACATCGGCGTCAATCCGTCGGTGCCCACCCGCCGCGACTCACGCACACCGGGGATGGCCGCCAGCGCGGCCGCCAGGTTGACGGGATTCCAGCTGAGGCCGTACAGGTCGTCGTGGCCGATCTCCGGTGGCACCCCCTCGTCCCAGGTCGACAGGAGGTGCACCCGCTCGGTTTGCCTCACCGCCACGGCGACCGGCGCGAACGGAAGCACACCGGCACGTCCTAGTTGGCGGGCGCCCGTCACGTAACGCACGTCGCCCACGCCCCCGAGCATCAGCGCGTCGAGGTCGTGACGCTGCATGCCGGAGAACACTTTTGCGCGCCGCTGTGCACGCAGCCGGCCGAAGTCGACGCGAGCGTCGTCCTCGAGGCCCATCATTCCGACGAGCACTCCGCGGTCACGGGGGACGGGGCTCATGCGCTGACTCCGTACGGATCGTAGGTCGAGCCGCTGAGCTTGACCCATCCGGTATCGGTCACGGCCACAATGTCTTCCGAACGATAGCCGGCAGCACCGTCCTCCCAGATGACCGGCTCGAAGACCACCACCATGCCCGGTTGCATGATGAGCTGGTCGTCGAACCGCTCGCCGAAATCGGTTCCGATGAGCGGCATTTCAGCGCTGTCGGTGCCGACACCGTGAGCCAGATAGAAATGTTCGATCCACGGACGAACGCCGTCGTTGGCCTCGATCGCGGCCTTGCCGAGTTGGGTCGCCGACACCCCGGGTTCGAGAACGTCCAGCGCGGCGTCGACCACCGTCCGCCAGCGACGGAACTGCGCCTCCTGCTTCTCGTTCGGGGTGGGATCGGCGCCGGTGATCCAGGTTCGTCCGTAGTCGGACGCGTAGCCCTGCCAGGTGATCCCGGCATCCACCCAGATGACGTCGCCCTCTCTCAGGAAGCGGTCGGTGGTGACGGTCGGGTAGGCCAGATCGCCGTGCAGGGTCCATGGCCCCAGCTCACGGGCCGGAGCCATCACCTGCCAGATCGGATCGATTCCGTTCGCGGATGCGCCGAGCTCGAAGATTCTTCGCAGGAATATTGCGCTCAGATCTATCTGCCGAATTCCCGGCCGCAGGGTAGTCAATGCGTCGACCATCGCCAGCTCGTTGATCAGCTGCGCGTTGCGAATGCAGGCTACTTCGTCGGGCGTCTTGGTGACCTTGGCCGCGCCCATCACCGCCGACGCGTCGACCCAGTCGAAGCCCTGCAGGCCACGCAACATCGCACGCGTTTGGTCGTCGACTCCGACCCGGGCGGTGGCGGAGAAGTGGCCGGAAAGCGCGTCGGCGAACAGGTCCATGCCGTCGTCGAGATCCGGGAACAGCGGCCCGTGCAGGTGATCTTCGGGGAGGTCGGCCGGTACCCCGTCGGTGTACAGGGTGAACAGGTGCGGCGCCGAGTCTCCCCTGACCACAACCGCTACCGGGCGGAACAGCGCCGCATGATCCCCCTCCTGGGCGGGCACCGCGGCACCGGTGGCATAAGCCACCGAGCTGGAGCCGAGCAGAACCAGGCCGTCGACGCCGTGCGCCTCGAGTTGCTCCTGTAATCGCTGAAAGCGCTCCCTGCGCATCCGGGCGAGATCGGGCAGGGCCGGGATCGCCGCCCCGCCGATCGTCGCTCCTGCCGGCCAATCGTCGATGGTCCTGTCGATGGTCCTGTCGATGGTCCTGCCCCCTTAAAGATGCAAAGATAGCCCAATAAGTATTGACGGTGCCGCTGCTGCTAGGGCAGATTTCATAGATTTCCTTGTGCCGGAGGCTTTTTCGATGAGTGAACGTTCCAAGGTCAGCGCCGACGTTGTTGTCGATTTCGATCATCATTCCGACGAGTTCAACCTCAACGAGCTTCAGATCAACGCCGAGCTTCGACGCCGGTGCCCGGTGGCGTGGAACGAGAACTACGGCGGGTTCTGGTTCGTCAGCAGCTACGACGCGGTGGCGCAGACCGCGCGGGACGGCGACACGTTCGCGCACAAGTACGAACCGGATGCGGCCGACGGGGTCAACTACCAGGGCGAAATGGGCGTTCCCCGCCCCGAAGGCCAGCCGGCTCTGGGCATCGGTGAGGTCGACGGTCCCTACCACCAGGCCTTACGGCGGGCGCTCGCCCCGTTCTTCTCGCCGCGGGCCGTGGACAACATGCGCGGATTCATGGAGCAATCCGTGCACTGGTTCCTCGATCAGAAGATCGGCGAGGGCCGGATGGACATGGTGCTGGACTACGCCAGTCCGATTCCGGCGATGCTGACCATGAGGTTGATGGGCTTGCCGCATGACAACTGGCGGCTATACGCCAACCTCTTCCACTCCGTCATGGCCGTTTCCCAGGACAGCGACGAGTACGCCAGTGCCATCGGTGGGGTCCCCGCCATGATGGAGGGCCTGCTGAGGTTTGCGACGTCCCGCCGGGTCGATCCGCGCGACGACCTGACGAGTTTCCTCGTCCAGTTCGAATTCGACGGGAAGCGTCTCTCCGACGAGCAGCTGCTCGATATTCTCTGGAACCTCATCGGTGGCGGCGTCGACACCACGACGTCGCAGACGGCGCTGAGCCTGCTGCACCTGGGCACCCACCCGGAGCTGCGACAGCAGCTCATCGACCGCCCCGAGCTCTACCCGACCGCCGCGGACGAGTTTCTTCGGTACTTCTCGGTCAATCAGCAACTGAGCCGCACCGTGACTCGCGACATCGTCCTCGGGGGGCAACAGCTTCGGCGCAACGACCGCGTCGTGATCAGCTGGCTCGCCGCCAACCACGACGAGCACGAGTTCAACCGCCCTGACGAGGTGATCCTGGATCGGTTACCCAACCGCCACCTCGCGTTCGGGCTCGGGCCGCACCGATGCATCGGATCTCATCTCGCGCGGGTGATGTTCGAGGTGATGGTGAAGGCGGTGCTCGACCGGATTCCCGACTACCACGTCGATGTCGGCGGTGTTCACCAATACCTCGGCAACCCGAGCATGACGGGACTGGGCAAGCTGCCCGTTACCTTCACCCCTGGAGTGTCGCGGGGAACGTCACGCCCGGATTGAGTCCGGCTCCGAGCGCCGAGTGTCGCGGTCGGCTAGTAGCCGGTCGGCTACCCGTCAGAACAACGAGTACTGCTCGCCGGCGACGGTCGGGTCGATGAACTCCTCGATCGAGGTGCCGCCGAGCACCGAATCCAACGCGGCCATGAACTGGGCATCCGAGATCGTCGGCACCCCGAGTTCGCGGGCGTGGAAGCCCTTGCCATGCTCGGTGTCCGGGTCGTTGCAGATCATCACCGACGTGTCCGGGTCCACCATGTCGGCGTACGCGAGCCCGGCGTGCATCATCCGTTCGATCAGTTCCTCGTGCGTGCGCTGCACCTCGGCGGACAACGCAACACGCATGCCCTGCACCAGCGGACGCCCCGGAATATGTCGGCCCGGGTTCAGCCATCGGCACGGCACCCGCGCTGCCACCGTCTTCAGCGGCCGCAGCTCGTCGTGCGTGACACGGCCGTTCGGCCAGCGCCGTCGGGTCGCCGGCCGCACCGGCAGCCACACGTCGAGCTGACGTGCGAGCTCCACTGCGGGCGTGAGCACCCGCGACAACACCAGCGCGTCGTCGAGTGCATCGTGAGGCCTCAGCTGTGGGACGCCCCAATGCGCGGCCAAGGTTTCCAGCCGCAGGTTTTCGGTGCCCAGCGACAGGCGTCTGGTCAGCTCGACCGTGCACATCACGGTGTCGATCGGCAGCTCAGCCTCGGCCAGCTCGGCCTCGGCGGACAGAAAAGCATGGTCGAACGCCACGTTGTGGGCCACCAGCGTGCGGCCTTTGAGCACGTCCAGCAGGTCGTCGGCGATGTCGGCGAATGTCGGCTGGTCGGCCAACATTTCGGTGGTCAGCCCGTGCACGTGCGTCGGGCCCGGGTCGACACCAGGGTTCAGCAGGCTGACCACCGAGCGGTCGACGGTCCCGTCGGCGTCGAGCGCCAGCGCGGCCACGCTGATCACCCGCGCGTGGCCCGGGCGGAAGCCCGTCGTCTCGACATCCAGGACCACCCAGCCCGAGTCGTGCTCGGCGACCGGCGTGCCCCACGGCGTCTCCGCCAACTCGGGTGGCGCTTTCGGTGGCGCTGTCATACACCTCAGAGTCGCACGCAACTCCGACAAAACCGCTGATCGCCACGCCCGTGTCGCAGGTCAGTAGCGGTTTCGTCATAAACTGCCCCGGTGATCACTGCCCGCGGACGCCTCGCGCTCGCGGCCGGCGCGACCGCGAGGTGGGCATCGCGGGTGACCGGCCGCGGGGCCGGCGCGATGATCGGTGGCCTGGTGGCGATGACGCTGGACCGCTCGCTGCTGCGTCAGCTCGGCGAGGGCCGGCGCACGGTGTTGGTCACCGGCACCAACGGCAAGTCGACCACTACCCGGATGACGGCCGCGGCGCTCGCTTCGCTCGGCGCGGTGGCGACGAACTCCGAGGGCGCCAACATGGACGCCGGGCTGATCGCCGCACTGGCGACGGCCCGCAAGGCTTCGGTCGCGGCGCTCGAGGTGGACGAGATGCATTTGCCGCACGTCGCCGACGCGGTGGCCCCGCGGGTGATCGTGCTGCTGAACTTGTCGCGCGACCAGTTGGACCGGGTTGGTGAGATCAATGTGATCGAGCGGACTCTGCGTGCGGCGCTGGCTCGGCACCCGGATGCGGTGGTGGTCGCCAACTGCGACGACGTGTTAATGACGTCGGCGGCCTACGACTGCCCTCACGTCGTCTGGGTGGCCGCCGGCGGCGGGTGGGCCAACGATTCGGTGAGCTGCCCGAGGTCTGGCGAGGTCATCGTGCGTGAGCGGTCGCATTGGTACAGCACGGGCACAGACTTCAAACGGCCCACCCCGCAGTGGTGGTTCGACGACGAGATGCTCTATGGCCCGGATGGTTTGGCACTTTTTATGAAACTGTCGCTGCCGGGTGCGGTGAACCGAGGCAACGCAGCGCAGGCGGTCGCAGCGGCCGTGGCGTGCGGGGTCGACCCTGCGGCGGCGGTGGCGGCGGCGGCGGGTGTCGACGAGGTCGCCGGGCGCTACCGGACGGTGACTCTTGGCCGTCACACTGTCCGCCTGCTGCTGGCGAAGAACCCCGCGGGCTGGCAGGAGGCGCTGTCGATGATCGACAAGCACGGCGCGGGCGTGGTGATCTCCGTCAACGGGCAGGTACCGGACGGCGAGGATCTGTCGTGGCTGTGGGACGTGCGTTTTGAACACTTTGACGACACCTTCGTGGTGTCGGCCGGTGAGCGCGGTACGGATCTTGCGGTGCGGCTGACGTACGCGGGGGTGGACCACACGCTGGTGCACGACACCGTCGCGGCGATCGAGTCGTGCCCGCCGGGGCATGTCGAGGTGATCGCGAACTACACCGCATTCCTGCAGCTTCAACGCGTTTTGGAGCGGTTGGGGCGTCGTCGTGGCTGACTCCACGGTGCGGATCGGGCTGGTGCTGCCCGATGTGATGGGCACCTACGGCGACGGGGGCAACGCGGTGGTGCTGCGGCAGCGGTTGCTGCTTCGCGGGATTGACGCCTCGATCGTCGAGATCACGTTGTCGGACCCGGTGCCCGCGTCGTTGGACATCTACACCCTCGGCGGCGCGGAGGACTACGCGCAGCGGCTGGCCACCAAGCACCTTCTTCGCTATCCGGGGTTGCAGCAGGCGGTGTCACGGGGCGCGCCGGTGCTGGCGATCTGCGCGGCGATCCAGGTGCTCGGCCACTGGTACGAAACGTCGGCCGGTGAGCGCGTCGGCGGTGTCGGGCTGCTGGATCTCGTCACGGCACCGCAGTCGGTGCGCACGATCGGCGAGCTCGTCAGCCGGCCGCTTTTGGCCGGGCTTTCTGAGCCGTTGACGGGATTTGAAAACCACCGTGGCGGCACCGTTCTCGGTTCGTCGGCGGCGCCGCTGGGCGCGGTTCTGAAGGGCTTTGGCAACCGGTCCGGCGACGGCGTCGACGGTGCGGTGCAGGGCAGCATCGTCGCGACGTACATGCACGGCCCCTGCCTGGCACGCAATCCCGCGCTGGCCGATCAGCTGCTGGCTCGAGTGGTCGGCGAGTTGTCGCCGCTGGACCTCGACGAGGTGGCGCTGCTGCGCCGGGAACGGCTGGGAGCGTGAGGGGTTTGGTTTTGCCGTTCGCCGTTCGGGAGTCAGGGCTTCCAGCCGCGCGACGTCAGTGCGCGGTACACACGGTCGATGACATCGTCCTCGCGGTCCTCGGCGATCACGCGGATGACGATCCACCCCCTGCGCTCTAACGTCGGGATGCGCCTGAAGTCCTTGACGTACTGGCTGCGGTCGGTGCGATGCTGATCGCCGTCGTACTCGGCGGCGACCTTGAATGGCTCCCAGCCCATGTCGAGTAGGGCGATCAGGTCCCAGCGGTCGTGTATCGGGATCTGCGTGGTCGGTTTCGGGAAGCCTGCGTCGATGAGGAGCAGACGCAGCCACGTCTCCTTCGGTGATGCGGCGCCGCCGTCGACAAGCGGTAGTAATTCGCGGAGTTGGCGGACACCGCGGGCGCCTTCGTGACGCTTGGCGATCAGCAGTGAATGGTCTATCGAGTACGGTATCGCCCGCATCAATGAGTCAAGTCGCGCGAGGGCGCGTCCGCGGGGCAGGTGCCTACCGAGGTCGAATGCCGTGCGAGCGGGAGTGGTCACCGGCAGCCGTGCAACGAAGGTGGTTTCGTCGTCGTGCAGCCGCTCATTGCGAGCGATCACACCGTCTGGTGGACGGGTGTTGCGCCAGATCAGCTCCACCGGGATGTCGTCATCGACCCATTGCGCGCCATGGAGCGCCGCGGCCGACAAACCCGCAATTGTCGCTCGCTGTTTGGACCAGAGCCACGCGCCCACCGTTCGGTCGCGCAGCGATACCGCCCGGCTCTTGGGGACATAAACGTCCTGGTAGATCGACTGGAAGTCGGTCCGCAGTTGATAGCCGGTCAGCTGACCGCTGCGCACCGCTTGACTGCCGATGAACACGTCCCCCATACCGAGACGGTGACAGTGCACACCGACAAATCGCGAAACTGAAGCGGTTGCGATACTTCGCGGCGCGTCGTCGCGACTGGTTCAGTGTCGACGCGTCAGTTCGTCGGCGAATTCGAGGTCGCCCCCCACCGGCAGGCCTGACACGATTCTCTATGCCCTAGTGCTGGCGGT
>Ga0209006_10000350_pt1 | contig 46730 bp, 43 predicted proteins | sample JacPin_JW_Ref_O2_FD_188567 | JGI IMG/M metagenome (GOLD analysis project Ga0209006, IMG submission 188567) | Forest soil microbial communities from Algoma, Ontario, Canada - Jack Pine, Ontario site 1_JW_Ref_O2 (SPAdes) (version 2) | ecosystem: Environmental > Terrestrial > Soil > Boreal...
TGGTACGCGAGAAGATGAAGTTCATGCGCATGGATGAAAGTTTTCTCGGCCGCGCCGTCAATGAAGGCTTCTCCGGCGGCGAGAAGAAGCGCAACGAGATCCTGCAGATGCTGATCCTCGAACCAAAGCTTGCGATTCTCGATGAGACCGATTCGGGACTCGACATCGATGCTCTGAAAATCGTCGCGCAGGGCGTCAACAGTCTGCGCGGCCCCGAGCGCTCGATTCTGCTCGTCACGCACTACCAGCGCATGCTCGATTACATAGTCCCCGACAGCGTGCACGTGCTCGTCAATGGCCGCATCGCCAAGAGCGGCGACCGCACGCTGGCGCTGGAACTCGAGCGCCGCGGCTACGAGTGGGTGAGCGAAGAGGCTGCCTGAAGATCTTCGATGAGCACTGCACTCGCCACACGCATCGCCGAGGAATATGCCGCCGCATCGAGTGAGCTTCCCGTGCGGGTCGTGAGCGCCGCGCGCCGTGAGCTTGCGGTGAAGGCGCTCAACGCGCAGGGATTGCCAGTCGCGCGCGATGAAAACTGGAAGTATGCGAATCTGCGCGCGCTGGAACGCGTGCGCTTCGCACCTCCGGGTGCGCAGCGGCAGGCAGCCGCGCCGTCAACGCCCGTGTCCGCGGCCCTATTGCCCGCGCCGATCGCAGGCTACGCCCGGCACACTTACGTCGATGGCGTGTTTGCCGCGGAGCTCTCGAGCGCCGCACGCACGGACATTGTGGAATCCGCTCAAGCGCGCGAGCGTGCGCACTCCGGCGATGCGCGCTTCGCTCTCCTCAATGACGCCTTTGCCGACGATAGCGCGCGCGTGCGCGCGTGCGCAGGCGCGCTAACCTGCGTTGAACTGCTGTTCGTCGCCTGCGCCGAAGGAGCGCGCGCGTCCTCCTATCCGCGAGTCGACGTCAAGGTATCCGCCGGCGCGCGGCTGAACCTCATCGAGCGCCATGTGAGCGTCGCGAGCGACGCCAACTTCGTCAACTCCGTAGCCGACATCGAAGTCGCAAGCGGCGCCTGCCTGACGCATTTTCGGGTACAGCAATTGGGCGCACGCGCTACCTGGATCGATACGCTGAGCGCCAGCGTGGACGCGGATGGCAGCTACCAGCAGCATCTGGTGCAGCTCGGAGCGCTCGCGGCGCGCTCGACCTATCGGGTGCTCCTTGCGGGCGCACGCTCAGCCGCGCGCCTGCATGCGCTCGCCGCCGCCGACCAGCACCAAACGCACGATGCCTATGCACTCATCGAACATGCCGCCCCGCAAACGCTCAGCGAACAGGTTTTTCGCGGCATCGCTGCCGGGCGTGCGCGCGTCGCCTTCAACGGTAAAGTGACGGTGCGAGCAGGCGCGGCCGGTACGGATTCGCGCCAGTCGCTGCGCGGGCTCCTGGCAGGGCCTGAGGCGGAAATCGATGTGCGCCCGCAGCTTGAGATCCATACCGACGACGTGCGCTGCAGTCATGGCGCGACCGCCGGCAAACTCGACGACGCGGTGCTCTTCTATCTGCTCTCGCGTGGCCTTGATCCGGACACCGCGCAGCAGCTTCTGAAGTGGGCGTTTCTGGCCGACGTCGTCGCCAAGATCGATATCCCGGATCTCAAGAGAAGCATCGAACGCGCGCTCGCGGGTCGGATTGACGTCGCGGCCGATTTGAAGGAACTGCTATGAATGTTGCCGCCGCCGCCAAGACGCCCGCCGAACAGCCCCTCGATGCCGAGAGCGTGCGGCGCGACTTCCCCATCCTCGCGCGCAGCATCAACGGCAAAGCGCTCGTCTATCTTGATAGCGCCGCATCCGCGCAGCAGCCGCTGCCGGTGATGCGCGCCGTCGAGCGCTACGAGACGCATTCGCACGCCAACGTGCACCGTGGCGTGCACACCTTGAGCCAGGAAGCGACCGACGCTTTCGAGGGAGCGCGGGATCGCGTGCGCCGCTTCGTGAATGCATCCTCGGTGCGCGAAATCGTGTTCGTGCGCGGGACGACCGAAGCGATCAATCTCGTCGCGCAATCCTACGTGCGCCCCCGCTTTGGTCCCGGGGACGAAATCCTCATCACCGCTCTGGAGCATCACGCCAATATCGTGCCCTGGCAGATCGTGTGCGAGCAGACCGGTTGCACGCTCAAGGTGGCCCCCATCGATCGCAAGGGCGAGCTCCTGTTTGATGCCTTCCTCGCCCTACTCTCCCCGCGCACACGGCTGGTCGCCATCGCGCACGTGTCGAACGCGCTCGGGACCGTATTACCGGTCAAGCGCATGATCGCTGCCGCCCATGAACACGGCGCCCGCGTTCTTATCGACGGGGCACAGGCGGTGCCGCACTCGCGCGTCGACGTGCGCGCGCTCGACGTCGACTTCTATGCGTTCTCGAGTCACAAGCTCTATGGGCCTACAGGCATCGGTGTCCTCTACGGCCGCGAGGAACTCCTGCAAGCCATGCCCCCGTGGCAGGGCGGCGGCGACATGATTCGCACCGTCACCTTCGAAAAGAGCACCTACAACGATCTGCCGTGGAAGTTTGAAGCGGGTACGCCGCACATTTCCGGCGCCGTCGGTCTCGGCGCCGCGATCGATTACGTCGAGGCGCTCGGGCTCGAGGCGATCGGCGCGCATGAACAGCGGCTGCTACGGCTTGCGACGGCGCAGCTGAGCGCGGTTCGCGGTGTACAGATCATCGGCACGGCGGCTCACAAGGCCGCCGTCGTTTCCTTCACCATGGCAGGCGTGCATCCGCACGACATCGGCACGATTCTCGATCACGAAGGCATCGCCATCCGCACCGGGCACCATTGCGCCATGCCGGTGATGGACTTCTTTGGCGTGCCGGCCACTGCACGCGCCTCGTTCGGCTGTTACAGCACGAGCGAGGATGTCACGCGCCTGGTCGCCGCCGTCGAGCGCGTGCGTGAGGTATTCGCCTGATGGACCTGAAAGAGCTGTATCGCGACGTGATCCTGGATCACAACCGCCAGCCCCGGAACTTTGGGCGCCTGGAGCCGGCCGATGCAACGGCCGAAGGCTTCAACCCGCTGTGCGGCGACCGCCTGTCGCTATTTGTGCGCTTGAGCGGCGATCGCATCGAGGATCTGCGCTTCGAGGGTAAGGGCTGCGCGATCTCGACAGCCTCCGCATCGCTCATGACCGAAGCGGTCAAAGGCAAAAGTCGCGCAGCGGTACAAGAGATCTACGAGCGCGTGCATGAGCTTCTGACCCAGCAGAATGCGCCGCCGGCGCAGGATCTGGGTAAGCTCGCCGCACTTTCCGGAGTGCGCGAATTCCCGGCGCGCGTCAAATGCGCAAGCCTCTGCTGGCATACGCTGAACGCCGCGCTTCACGACGGCGCCACCGTGACGACGGAGTGAGTGGCATGCGCGGGCACGAAAATCAGCCGTTTGTCGTCAATCGCGATGTCAACGCCGTCATCGTCCCGGCGGGCGTCGCGGTCAAATTGCGCCCCGGCCAGGCGGGCTACATCACCCAGGCTTTGGGCGGCAGCTTCACCGTCTATGTGGATGGCAATCTGCTGCGCATCTCCGGCGAGGATGCCGATGCGATTGGACAGGACGTCGTCAAGCCTCCAGAGCTACCGCCCAACGCCACCGAGGAGGACGTGCGCAAGCTTGCCTGGGATCAAATGCGCACCTGCTACGATCCGGAGATTCCCATCAACATTGTCGACCTCGGCCTCGTCTACGAGTGCGACGTTAAGCAGAACGAGGACGGCACCCGGATCATCGATGTGAAAATGACGCTTACGGCACCCGGCTGCGGCATGGGAGAAGTGCTGGTTGAGGACGTGCGCGAGAAGATCGAGCGGATACCCACGGTGCAGCAGGCGCGCGTGGAACTCACCTTCGATCCTCCCTGGAGCCAGACCATGATGTCCGAAGCCGCGCGCCTGCAGACTGGGATGTATTGACGCACCATGTCGGCAGAATGGGTTGATCTCGGTGCTGCGCACCAGGTAACCGACGCGCATTCGCTCAGCGTCGAAATCGATGACGTCGCGCTCATCGTTGCGCGCTGCGGAGCCGAGCTCTATGCAGTCGAGGACCGCTGTACGCATGACGGACAGAGCCTGGCCGGTGCGGAAATCGAAACCTGCGAGATCATCTGCCCGCGCCACGGTGCGCGCTTTTGCCTGAAGTCGGGTGCGGCGCTGACGCCTCCCGCCTACGAGCCGCTGCGCACATTTAAGGTTCGCGAGGAGGCGGGACGAATCTTGGTGCAGCGGCCCCTATGAAACGCCTGCTGCTCGTGCGCCATGCGCACGCGAAAGTACAGGCTGCGGCGGTGACGGATTTTGAGCGCCCGCTAAGCCGCCGCGGCAAGGCCGAGGCCAAGGCCACCGCGCTCAGCCTCTTGGAGGAAGGCGCGGTGCCCGAGCTTGTGATTGCAAGTCCCGCGCGGCGCACGCAGCAGACGGCAGAGATCTTTGCACGCGAGCTGCAGATTCCGGAGCGTAAGGTGCGTCTGGATGAGGTCCTGTATTTGGCCGCACCCGACACGATTTTGCAGGTGATCCATGGCTGTGGGCCGCGCATCGAGCGACTGATGATCATCGGCCACAACCCGGGGATCTCCGCGCTCGCCAATGCGCTTGCGCCGCAGGCGAAGTTCGGTGAGTTCGAAACGGGCGCTGCCTGCATCATCGACTTCAACGTGCGCACATGGTCAGCCGTCGCAGTGGGCTGCGCCGAGAGCGCGCAACGCAAGGGCGGTGCGGCTCGCCTCTTTGGGCTCTTCAAGCCGAAACGCAGTTGAACGCGATGACGCCGCAACACATTGGCATCGTCGCCTGTTCCGCCGAAGGCGCCGCTCTTTGCTATCGCACGATTTGCCTGGAGGGTCCGAGGTTCCTGGGTACCCATGCTCACCCGGAGGTTTCGATCCACACGCACTCGCTCGGCGAGTACATGCAGCGCATCTACCGCGACGATTGGCATGGCGTCGCCGAACTCATGTTCTCCTCGGCCGATAAACTGCGCGCGGCTGGCGCCGATTTCCTCATCTGCCCGGACAACACGATCCATCAGGCACTGCCGTTTGTTGCGGCGGGCTCACTGCCCTGGCTGCATATTGCAGAGGTCGTCGCCGACGAGGCTGTCACGCGCGCATTCCGGCGCGTCGGATTGACCGGAACGCGCTATCTCATCCAGAGCGAGGTGTATCCGCAGAAGCTCACCGCGCGCGGCCTCGAGTTCGTCCGCCCAAACGTCGGCGAGCGCGAGGAGATCAATCGCATCATCATGGATGAGCTCGTGTGCGGGATATTCACGCCCGCTGCGACGAGGTATTTTCAGCAGGTCATCGGCCGGATGAAGGATGCGGGCTGCGACGCAGTCGTGCTCGGCTGCACCGAGATCCCGCTACTGATGAACGATGAGAATTCCCCTCTGCCGACGCTCGACTCCACGCGCCTCCTCGCGCGTGCGGCTTTGCAGCGCGCGCTGCAGTTGCCCCAACTGAACTAAGCGCATTCAGATTTGATGACCCTGATCTTCGGACTGCGACGCAGGTGACGCCGCACCGCCCGAAATAGCCTCAGCCGGAGCGAATACGACCAGAACGATTAGTTCCTCAGTCACGGAATGAAAGTGATGGTCTATACCGGCCGCGACGAACACCACCGAGCCACCGCTCACAGCATGGTCAGTACCGGCTGTGCAGAACGCGCCTCGGCCAGAAATGACGAAATACACCTCATCCTCAGCATGCGGCTGCTGCGGGACGCTGGCACCGGCTTCGTGCCTGTAGAGCCCCAAGCTCAACGCTGGGACCCGCAGAATCTCTTGATAAACCGCAGACGTAGCCAGTTCGGAGATGTTGATCGGCTTCATGCAGCCATGCGGAACAAGATTAAATCAATTGACGTCCTGTCCATCATAATGGAAAATTATCCATTATGAAAGAAGAGAACGCCGTTCCGGTCGCTGCCAACATCGATGCTCGTATTGCGAACCGCGTACGGGCGCTGCGCACTGAGCTCCACATGACTCTCGAGGTGCTGGCGGCAAGGTCCGGTGTCAGCCGCTCGATGATCTCGCTCGTAGAGCGCGGGGAAAGCAGTGCGACAGCGGTCGTTCTGGAAAAAATTGCCACCGGTTTGAACGTGTCACTGGCAACACTATTCGAAGAAGCGAGCGGGCCGCTAAATCCCGTCTCGCGGCGCGGCGATAGGACCCCCTGGCGCGATCCACAGTCTGGCTATGTACGGCGCAATATCTCCCCTGCCAACTTTCCCTCGCCGTTGCAGATAGTCGAAGTCGACCTCCCGGCCGGTGCGAAAGTGGCTTACGAGAGCGGCACCCGTGAGGTAAGTATCCATCAGCAGATCTGGGTACAGGAAGGGAAAGTGGACGTGGCGGTCGGCAATGTGACCTACCGCCTCGCAGAAGACGACTGCCTGGCGATGCGGCTCACTGAGCCCCCTTCCTTTCACAACCGAACGCACAAAACCGCTCGCTACATTGTGGTTCTGGCCACGCCATCATCGCGTGCACTGGGGCTATGAAAATTTCGTCGAGCGAGCGCCGCGACGCACGCGCTCTGCTCCCATATGCGCGTGAGGCAGAGTTCGTGAACTTCACGCTGTGCACGTACGCAGCACATGCGGGCGCGATCCTCGATATCTTCAATGAAGCCATCGTGAATTCGACAGCGCTCTATGACTACAAGCCGCGAGCACGCGACAGCATGCCTGGATGGTTCAAAGCAAAGGAGGACGGCGGCTTTCCCGTCATTGGAGCTGAGAACTCTCTAGGGCAGCTCCTCGGATTCGCGACTTACGGAACGTTTCGTGCGTGGCCGGCCTACAAGTATTCGGTGGAGCATTCAGTCTACGTCCACAAAGATCATCGCGGTAAAGGTATTGGCGCGCGGCTCCTGCAAGAGCTGATTGGAGCGGCTCAAGAACGACACAATCACGTCATGGTGGGCGGCATTGATGTCACGAACTCGGCAAGCATTACGCTGCACGAAAAACTAGGCTTCGTGCATGCGGGAACGATCCGGCACGCCGCGTTCAAATTTGGGACATGGCGGGATCTGGGCTTCTATCAACTGCTGCTTGCGACACCGGCTCATCCGATGGATGGGTAATCCAACTCTTCCGATGACGGTAGTCTTATGACGCATTTTAGGGTAACGGTGCGACCGCTTGCGCCGATCAAGTTGCGCTGCTCCAACGCCTGATAGTGAGCAGTAGGAGTCTGCATGGACATCCGCCTCGACGATCTCTCCGGTTCGGCGACCCAGGAACTCGTGCGGCTGCACCTTGAGGGCATGCACGCAAACTCGCCGCCCAGTCGAGCCTTTGCGCTGGGTCTTTCGGATCTGCAAGGACCTGACGTGACGCTCTGGAGCTCCTGGGCGGGCGAGGAGATTCTGGGCATGGGCGCGCTCAAGCGGCTCGACGCTCGGTCGGGCGAGGTGAAGTCCATGCGAACCCACCCGAACCATCTGCGCCGCGGCGTGGCATCTGCACTACTCGAGCACATCATCACAGAGGCCCGAACGCGCGGCTATCATCGCCTCAGCCTTGAGACCGGCAGCGGCCCCGCGTTCGAACCGGCGCTAACGCTCTATCGGCGCCGAGGCTTCGTCGACGGAGAGCCCTTCGGGGAATATACGCCTAGCGACTTCAATCAGTTCCTGCACCTGCGAATCGACCCATCATGCTGACCCCGAATCGGATTAGATATCGCGTGGCACTGTCACCCGGCCACCACTAGATCTTGAACGCCGCGCGCGCCTGCCCGTGCTAAGTTTCGGGTTATGGCGGAACAGCAGCGCGATACGGGGCTTGTGCGCGCCGTGGGGACCTGGGGACTCACGGCAAGCACGGTCAACATCATCGTCGGCGCCGGAATTTTTGCAGTACCCGCTGCGCTTGCCGCTGGGGTCGGACCGTATGCGCCGCTTGCCTTCATCATCTGCGCGGTGGCCATCGGATCAGTTGCCATCTGCTGGGCCGAGGGCGGCAGCCGCCTACCGACGAGCGGCGGCGCCTATGGCTACATCGAGGCCGCTTTTGGACCGCTCGTCGGCTATGTCTCTGGAACTCTGCTGTGGTTTGGCGACGCGCTCGCCTGCGGCGGTGTCTCGGCGGCGCTGGCTGACGTGGTCGTCAGCGTGCTGCCTTCTCAGCTGCGCGCTACCGCGCACGCAGCCGTCATAGTCGGCGCGATCGGCGCGATTGCCTGCGTCAACATCGGCGGCGTCACGCGCGGTGCGCGGCTAATCAACGCAGCCACCCTGGTGAAGCTGATTCCGCTCGCCGTGTTCGTCATTGCCGGTGCAGGCGCGCTCCATAGCGCGAATTTCTTGCCGACGGCGGCGCCGAGCACGGGCGGCGTGGGCCGTGCACTGATCCTTGCGCTGTTCGCATTTACGGGAATGGAAGTGTCGCTGGCCGCCAGCGGTGAGGTCGCACAGCCCGCGCGCACGATCCCGCGTGCGCTTGCCATGGCAATGCTTTTCGTCACGCTGCTGTATGTCGCCGTACAGGTCGTCGCGCAGGGGATTCTTGGCGCGGCGTTGGCAACCTCCACCGTGCCACTCGCCGACGCGATGGCAAGGATTAGCCCGCTACTGCGCATCTTGATGCTGGTCGGGGCCGCGTTATCGATGTTGAGCTGGCTGAGCAGCGATCTGCTCGGCACGCCACGCATGCTCTTTGCCTCCGCGCGCGATGGACGCTTGCCGCGCTTGCTCGGGCGCTTGCATCCGCGCTCCCATGCGCCGCACATCGCAATCCTGACGTATTCCGGGCTCGCGGCGTGCCTCGCCCTGAGTGGAACTTTTGCCGAGCTTGCAGTGCTGTCAACGCTCACCTCTGCGGTTCTCTACATCGCCGGCTGCGCCGCCGCCTGGCGGCTCGCACGCAGTGGTGTCGCGCTTGCCGGACCGCCGCTGAATTTCCGCTGGTTGCGCGCCGCGATGCTGATCGGCATCGGCAGCATGCTCGTTCTCATTGCGCTCGGATCGCGCGAGGAGATCATCGGACTTGTCGCAGTCGTTGCACTCAGTGCCGTCGCCTTCTGGCTCACTCCTCGGCGTGAGCCCGTCCGGCCTTAACGGCGCGTTGGCGAGCGGGTTATCACAAGCGGGCTTCACGCGCACCGCGGCCGCGCCGCAGCCGCGTGAACTCGGAAAACTCCCAGGATCGCACTGCCAGGATGGCGCTGCAGCCATTGCGCCGTTCGAGCGGCAATCGAGCATCGTGGCGTGCGAGCTCTTCAAATTCTGCGGCGAGCCGCTCGAGGGAGGCACCAAATTGATTTAGAGAGGCAGGCGACAACATGCCTCCCACGAACCGGAACGCGTCTCCGGAGTCATCGAAAGCAGAGTGAAAATATTCCGGCACAAAGCGGCTTACGAAAAACTTGTGAACCGGTCCGTCTTTGCGCCAAGAAAAGTTTCTCGAAGTCAGCTTGCGCACTCGGTGCGGCGGCCGATAGTCGATGATCTTGAGCCGATCAAGGCGCAGTAAGATATTGACGAGCTCGTTTTCGTCCATCTGAAATGCCGCGACGATGTCGGAAAATTTCCAATCATTCGCGATGAGATAGGTGACGACGAGAATCTTCGGGTTGCCAACCAGAGCAACCTCTTGGGATTCGCTCAACTGCGTGACGAGTTCAGCGCCGCCGTTGACCTGGGTGAGCTCTTGCAGCGTCAGGCCGAGCGCCGAACAAATCTGATCAAGCCGAAGCAGCGAGAAAGTGCCGCGGCTCAAATCACGCTTGACGGTCGCTTCGCTGACTCCGATCAGACGTGCGAGCTGCCGATAGGTGAGCTTTCTTGCGCGCAGAACAGCTTTGATACCGTTCAGCACCACCGCAGTTGCGGACACGTGGGCTCTCCCGACTTAGTATAATAATATTATACCCATACGTTCACGTGGTGTCACTCGGGCACGAAGCGTTGCAGGCCGATACGCGCCTGCGCATGCTGATGCCGACCGAAAAGTGCGCACAATTGCGCAATGCGGTCAAAGGAGAAGACATCCAATGAACATCGCACCAGCAAACATCTCGATCACCCTGCCCGCCGTGCTGTTAGGCGCCGCGACGGCCGTTTTCTTCATCCTGGAACGAGCCCGTCCAGGACGCGAGCTGCCGCAGTCGCAAGGCTGGTACGCGCGCGCACTGCTCATCACTCTGGTACAGCTTGTCATTACGCTCGCGACGGCCCGATTGTGGATCAGAGTTTTTGGCGACGCTTCCGTGCTCAAACTGTCACATTGGAACTCGCCGCCCCTCGAGGGTTTTGGCGGCTGGTTCATCGGTACGTTCTTCTTTTACTGGTGGCACCGGCTGCGCCATGCACGCGGCTGGTGGCTCGCGTTCCATCAGCTCCACCACTCACCTTCGCGAATTGAGGTTCTGACTTCGTTCTACAAACATCCCGTCGAAATCCTGTGTGATTCCATTCTAAGCGCGGTGATTCTGTATCCGTTCCTCGGATGCTCTTTGTTAGGGGCATTTTGGTACAACTTCTTCGCCGCTACCGGCGAATATTTCTACCACGCCAATGTGCGAACGCCCGGCTGGCTCCGATTCTTGATCCAAACGCCGGAATTACATTCCGTCCACCATGAGTTCGACGCCCACCGCAATAATTACGGCGATATTCCGCTGTGGGACCGAATGTTTGGCACCTACCGGGATGCGACTGATTTCGTGCCGAGCTGCGGATTTCCTGCAGGTGCAGAGAGCAAGCTGGCGGCCATGCTCGCCTTCAAAGATGTCTACGCAGAGGATCCGCGGCCGGCGGCAGCGAAGAGTGCCGCGAGGCACGCCGCGCTCTGCGGGGCGTCTCTGCGTGGGTCGTGAACGTATCCTGTGCGCCACAGGCTGCCGGCGCCTGGGACTAGCATTCGGGTACGTTGACCGCGAGGCCTCCCTGGGAAGTCTCCTTATAGATCGTCGACATATCGGCACCCGTCTGGCGCATCGTCGCGATCACCTGATCCAGGGACACCTTGTGCGTGCCGTCGCCCCGCGTTGCAAGACGCGCCGCATTGATGGCTTTGACGGCGCCCATGGCGTTTCTCTCAATGCAGGGGATCTGCACGAGCCCAGCCACCGGATCGCAGGTCAGACCGAGGTTGTGCTCCATGCCAATTTCGGCAGCGTTCTCGACCTGCTCGGAAGTTCCGTGCAGTGCCGCGACCAACCCCGCCGCCGCCATCGAACAGGCGACACCGACCTCTCCCTGGCAACCCATCTCAGCGCCGGAAATGGACGCCATCTTTTTATAGAGCATCCCGATGGCACCCGCCGTCAGCAGAAAGCGGATCACGCCGTCATCGTTGGCGCCGGGTTCGAAGCGCCGGTAGAAATGCAGAACCGCGGGCACTATCCCTGCTGCGCCGTTGGTCGGCGCGGTGACCACGCGCCCGCCGGCGGCATTCTCTTCGTTGACCGCGAGCGCCCAGGCATTCACCCAGTCCATGACGTCGAGCGGATTCGTGGCGCCTTTGCTCTCCATAAGCATGCGGTACAGCTTCGGCGCACGGCGCCGCACCTTCAGAACTCCAGGAAGGAGGCCTGTCTGGCGAAAGCCGCGTTCCACGCAGGCCTGCATGACGCTCCACAGGCGCAGGAGGCCGGCACGCACCTCCGCCTCGGACTTCCAGGTGCGCTCGTTCGCCATCACGAGCTCAAAGAGCTCGAGACCCTGCTCGCGCGCGCGCAGCAGCAGTTCATCGCCGGACTCAAACGGATAGGGCGATGGAGTGCGGCCCGCAGGCGCCGCGGCCGCCTCGCTGCCGCGCAGGATGAAACCACCGCCGATCGAGAAATAGTCCTCCTCGCGCAGCGCGCGGCGATCCTCGCCGAGCGCGGTGAAGCGCATCCCGTTTGAATGGCGCTCCAGGCGCTCATGCCGCATGAATAGCAGCTGCATGGGCTCATCGAAGGCTATTTCATGGCGGCCCAAAAGCCTGATGCGCCCGGTTGCGCGGATGCGCGCTACGGCGGGCTCCATCTGGTCCGGATCGATGCTCTCGGCGTCAGCGCCCTCGAGGCCGAGAAGAATCGCGCGATCCGTACCATGGCCGACGCCGGTGAGCGCGAGCGACCCATAAAGACGAACGGCAATCTCGCGCGTTGCCTCAAGAAGTCCGTCGCGCGCCAATTCCGCTACAAACTCGTGTGCTGCGCGCATCGGCCCCATAGTGTGCGAGCTCGACGGGCCAATGCCGATCTTGAAGATGTCAAATACGCTCAACGTCATCCGAGAAAACCTCTTCAGGCGTCCGCAAGGGATAGCAGGCTCGCGTTGCCGCCCACGGCCGCGGTATTGATGCTGATCGTTTGCTCCGTGGCAAAGCGCGCCAGATAATGCGGACCGCCGGCCTTGGGACCCGTGCCCGAAAGGCCGCAGCCGCCAAAGGGCTGCACCCCCACGACCGCGCCGATCATATTCCGATTGACGTAGATATTCCCAACGCGCGCCCGCGCGGCGATCCGTTCCGCGACGGCGTCGATGCGCGTATGGATGCCGAGCGTGAGACCATATCCCATGCCGTTTAACTGCTCGATCACCTGGTCAAGTTCGCTCGCGCGATAGTCCACTACATGGATGATGGGCCCAAAAATCTCGCGCTCAAGGGCTGCAAGGCCCGGCAACGCAACCGCCAGGGGGGCGAAAAACCTGCCTTTGGAGGCCTCCGCGCCCACAGCAGCCCGGTGGTGCCAGGCGCCACCGGCCGTTACGCGCGCGGCGTGCGCCTCGAGCATGGCGAGTGCCTCGCGATCGATGACGGGCCCCACGTCGGTTGCGAGCCAGGCAGGATTTCCCACGCGCAGCTCGTCCATGTAGCCCGCCAGAAGCTCCATGACGCGCGAGGCAATTTCCTCCTGCAGGATGAGGACGCGCAGCGCGGAACAACGCTGGCCGGCGCTGTTGAACCCGGAGGCGACGGCATCGAGCACGACCTGTTCGGGCAGCGCCGAGCTATCGACGAGCATCGCATTAACGCCACCGGTCTCGGCGATGAAAGTCGCAATCGCCCCGCTACGGGCTGCGAGGCTGCGCTCGATGAGCCGCGCCGTCTCTGTTGATCCCGTAAAGACAACGCCCGCCACCCGCGGATCGCGCGTCAATGCGGCACCGACGGAGGCGCCCTCCCCCGGCAGGAATTGCAATACATCCAACGGCACGCCGGCCTCGTGCAGGAACTGAACGGCAAGCGCCGCCGTGAGCGGCGTTTGCTCGGCGGGCTTGGCAAGGACGGCGTTTCCCGCCGCGAGCGCCGCGCTCACCTGCCCGGTGAAGATGGCGAGCGGAAAATTCCACGGACTGATGCAGGCGAACACACCGCGGCCGCGCAGACGCAGTGCGTTTTTCTCTCCGGTCGGGCCCGGTAACAGCGTCTCGGCAGCAAACAGCAGGCGCGCCTGTTGGGCGTAATAGCGCAGAAAATCGACCGCCTCGCGCACTTCGGCGACACTGTCCGGCAAGGTCTTGCCCGCCTCCAGCACACAGCGAGCGATGAACTCGGCACGGTGCCTCTCAAAGAGCTGTGCCGCGCGCTCAAGAACCGCGGCGCGCTCCTCTGCACTGTGCGCTTCCCACGCGGCGGCCGCAGCGCGCGCGCTTGCCAGTGCGCGCTCGACATCGGCGGCGGAGGCTTGCACGACCGTACCAATGAGCTGCGACTCGTCCGCCGGATTAACAAGCTGCAGGCGCTCGCCGCTGCCGGCTCTGCCATTGATGAGCGCCGTCGCCCGCCACGGCGCGGCGGCGGCGGCTTCGCAGGCGCTCTTCAACTGCCCAAGCTCCGCTGCATCGGCGAAATTGACGCCGAGGGAATTTGCGCGCTCGGCGCCGAACAGGCGTTGCGGTAGAGCGATGCGTGGATGGGCAGCCTGCGCCAGCCGGTCGACCTCTGCGATGGGATCAGCGACTACGGCGCTCGCCGGCAGCCGTTCGTCGACGACGCGATTCACGAACGACGTATTGGCGCCATTCTCCAAAAGGCGCCGCACGAGGTACGGCAGCAAATCCTCATGGGGTCCGACCGGTGCGTAGACGCGGCAGGGATAGCCGCCCGCAGGGCCTGCAATCACCTGCGCATACAGCTCCTCGCCCATGCCGTGCAGACGCTGAAACTCGAATTCGCCGCGACGCTTGCGGAACAGTTCGATGATGTATGCAACAGTGTGCGCATTGTGGGTCGCAAACTGCGGGAAGATCACGTCGGTCGCCGACGCGAGAAGCTGCGCGCACGCAAGATAGGATACGTCCGTGTTGGCCTTGCGCGTGAACACGGGGTAGCCAGCAAGGCCGCGCTCCTGCGCACGCTTGATTTCGCTGTCCCAGTAAGCACCCTTGACGAGGCGCACGGTAAGCCTGCGCCCAAGCGTACGGGCGCGTGCGACCAGCCACTCAAGAAGCGCCGGTGTGCGCTTTTGATAGGCCTGCACTGCAAGCCCAAATCCACTGTATTGGACCAGGGCATCGCTCGAGAGCACCGCATCGATGAGCAGCAGCGACAGCTCGAGACGTTCCGCCTCCTCCGCATCGATGGTGAGGCCAATTCCGGCGGTGCGCGCCAACTTGACGAGGGTGAGCAATTGCGGCGTGAGTTCGGCGAGCACGCGATCGCGCTGTGCGAACTCGTAGCGCGGATGCAGCGCCGAGAGCTTGACAGAGATACTGTGGCGCGCCGCCATTGCGATGTCGGGCCGAATCGCCCGGCCGACCGCGATGATCGCCGCGCGATACTTTTCGAAGTAATGTTGCGCGTCGTTATGCGTGAGCGCCGCCTCGCCCAGCATGTCGAAAGAGTAACGGTACTCGCGCTCCGTTGTTCCCGTCGTGCGTTCAAGCGCCTCTTCGATCGTGCGGCCCATGACAAACTGATGCCCCAGAATGCGCATGGCCTGGCGCAGCGCCGCGCGCGCCACGGGTTCGCTGATGCGGCTCGCAAGTCGCGAGAACCAGCCGCGCACCGAACTCACCTCGGCCCGGTCCACGTCGACAATGCTTCCCGTCAGCATCAGCCCCCAGGTCGAAGCATTGACAAACAGGGACTCGCTGTCTCCCAAATGCTCCTCCCACGCGCCAGCGGCAATCTTGTCGGCAATGAGACGATCCGCAGTGTGCGCGTCGGGTATGCGCAGCAGCGCCTCCGCCAGACACATCAGAATGACGCCCTCGGGCGACGCCAGGTGGTACTCGCGCAAAAAGGCATCCAGGCCGGAGCCCGCCGGCCGCGTGGCGCGCACGGCTTCGACGAGCGCAAGGCCGCGCGCCTGCACGGCAGCGGCGTCGGCGGCCGCCAAGCGCGCTCGCTCGGCAAGCGCACGCACAATCGGCTCCTCCGGCGCAAGAAATGCGGAATTGATCACAGCGCCCACCGTGGAGGTGAGGGACACGTTGTCCGGCACGACGAAGCGCGCCGCGGAAGAAGGTGAAGAGTGCATGCTGCGAGTATAATTCATGCGATGAGTGCCTCGATCCTAGAGCGTCTGCGCGCCGATCTTGCCGGTTTGCGCGCCGCCGGACTTTACAAAAGCGAACGCGTGCTCGGCGGCCCGCAGGGCGGGGTCATCCGCACCGGCGAGCGGGACGTCATTAACCTGTGCGCCAACAACTACCTCGGGCTCGCAAATCATCCGGCGGTGCGCGAGGCGGCGCATCGGGCCCTCGACACCAAGGGCTACGGCATGGCCTCGGTGCGCTTCATCTGCGGCACGCAGGGAGTGCACCGGCAGCTTGAGGAGCGCATGAGCCGCTTTCTGGGCACCGACGATGCGATCCTCTACTCCTCCTGTTTCGATGCGAACGGCGGCCTGTTCGAGACGCTCCTTGATGAGCGCGACGCCGTCATTTCCGACGCCCTCAATCACGCGAGCATCATCGACGGCATTCGTCTGTGCAAAGCGCAGCGCTATCGCTACGCCAACAGCGACATGGCGGAGCTCGAGAGCCGCCTCAAGGAGGCGCATGGGGCGCGTACGCGCCTCATCGCAACTGACGGCGTCTTTTCAATGGACGGCTACATTGCAAATCTCGCGGCGATCTGCGCTTTGGCCGAACGCTACGATGCGCTCGTCATGGTCGACGATTCGCACGCCACAGGTTTCATGGGAGCGACCGGCCGGGGCACGCCCGAGCACTGCGCAGTTGCCGACCGCGTCGACATCTACACGGGGACCTTCGGCAAGGCGCTGGGTGGGGGCTGCGGCGGCTATGTCGCCGGGCGCACCGAGATCGTCGAATGGCTGCGGCAGCGCTCGCGACCCTACCTCTTTTCGAACAGCATCCCGCCGCTGGTGGCTGCGGTGAGTCTGCGCGTGCTCGACCTGGTGGATGACAGCCCGGAGCTGCGCACGCGGCTGTTTGAAAACACCCGCTACTTTCGTGACGGTCTTGCGCGTGCGGGCTTTGACCTCAAGCCGGGTGAACACCCCATCATTCCCGTCATGCTCGGCGATGCCGCACTCGCAAGCCGCATGGCGGACCGATTGCTCGAGCACGGCGTGTACGTCATCGGCTTCTCGTTTCCCGTAGTGCCGAAAGGCGCAGCGCGCATTCGCACGCAGATGTCCGCAGCGCTCACGCAGGCGCAGCTCGATGTTGCGCTCAAGGCATTTGCGAGCGTCGGGCAAGAACTAGGAATCCTCGTAAAGGAGCGCAGACTCGGATGAAAGCGCTGGTGAAGAAAGAACGCCGGCCAGGAATCTGGCTCGATGAAATTGCCGAGCCCAAAGTGGGCCCGAACGATGTGCTGATCAAGATCGCCAAGACCGCGATCTGCGGTACCGACATGCACATCTATAAATGGGACGCCTGGGCGCAAAAGACCATCCCTGTGCCGATGGCGGTGGGGCACGAATATTACGGGCGCATCGTCGAGATCGGATCCGAAGTAGCGGGATTCAAGACCGGCGACCGGGTGTCCGGAGAAGGTCATATCACCTGCGGCTACTGCCGCAATTGCCGTGCAGGGCGGCGGCACCTGTGCCGCAACACGGTCGGAGTCGGCGTCAACCGTCCGGGCGCCTTTGCAGAGTACCTTGCGATCCCGGCCGGCAACGCCTTCAAACTTCCCGCCGCCATTTCAGACGACGTGGCCTCGATCCTCGATCCGTTTGGCAATGCCACCCATACTGCGCTCGCCTTCAATATGGTGGGCGAGGATGTGCTCATCACGGGCGCCGGGCCCATCGGCATCATGGCGGTTGCCATTGCCCGTTTCGTGGGCGCACGCCATGTGGTCATCACCGACGTCAACGATTATCGCCTGAGTCTTGCAAAAAAGATGGGCGCATCGCGCGCGATCAACGTCACGCGCGAGTCACTCGACCAGACGATGAAAGATCTCGACATGCAGGAAGGGTTCGATGTAGGACTCGAGATGTCCGGCAACGCCGCCGCACTGCGCGAGCTGCTGCGCACCATGCATCATGGCGGCAGCGTCGCGATACTTGGAATTCCGCCGGACGAAACGGCCATCGACTGGAATCAGGTCATCTTCAAGGGCCTGACGCTGAAGGGCATCTATGGCCGTGAGATGTTTGAGACCTGGTACAAGATGTCGAGTCTGCTGCAAAGCGGCCTGTCGCTCGCGCCCATCATTACGCATCACTTCGGAATCGAGGACTACATCCAAGGTTTCGAAACCATGGGCTCAGGCCAGTCCGGCAAGGTCATCCTCGACTGGGCGGCGTGATTGCAGCGCTGACCTCGCGCCGCGACGTCCAGGCGATTCAGGATTGCCCCAATGATGCCGAGGGGATGCGGTGACGCCCGCGATTGAGGTCCGCAACGTGCGTCGTGACGACTTCGCGGCGTGGCGTCAGCTTTGGGACGGCTACAATACGTTCTACGGCCGATGCGGCTCCACGGCGCTGCCCGAAAGCATCACGCAGATCACATGGGAGCGATTCTTTGACAGCGCGGAACCGATGCATGCACTGGTCGCGGAGCGCTCGGGCGAGTTATTGGGCCTTGCGCACTTTCTCTACCACCGCAGCACGATCATGGTGAGCCCGATCTGCTACCTGCAGGACTTATTCACGGCAGAACGCGCGCGCGGCCATGGTATCGGGCGGGCGCTCATTCACGCCGTGTATGAACGCGCCAAAAGCGCCGGGTCAACTCGCGTGTATTGGCAGACTCACGAAACCAATAGCGTTGCCATGCGGCTTTACGCCAAGGTCGCCGAAAGGTCGGGATTCATCGTATACCGGCAGAATCTATAAAGCCGCCCAGTCGCGGCGGGCACGCGCTCCTGATGAGTGCAACGCGCCTGGTGCGCACTCAAGCGGCGTAAATTCCCTGGCCGGCTAGCTGAAAACCGCGCGCGTGGGTTAACATCGCCTCACATGATCCGCGTCGGCCGTGCCGCCGGTACGCAAAAAAACATAACAACGAGGACAGTCATGGATAGCTCGATGCATGTCAACTGGTTGGCGATATTGGTGGCAGCGCTTTCTGCATTTGGTGTGGGCTCAATCTGGTACGGCCCGTTATTTGCTAAAGCTTGGATGCGCGAAGCCGGCGTCAGCCCGGAGAAGGCACGCTCAGCCAACATACCGAAGCTGTTTGGTACTGTCTTCGTGCTGAACCTGATCGCCGCCGGCAGTCTTGCCATGTTCATCGGCCCGAGCGGCAGTTGGCGGTTCGGGCTGTTCGCGGGTTTTATGACCGGGCTGACCTTTATCTCAACCGCCCTCGGCGTCATCTATCTATTTGAGTCACGCAGCCTGCGCTTGTGGCTCATCAACGGCGGCTACCAGGTCGTGAGTTTCAGTGTGATGGGGACGATTCTCGGCGCTTGGCCGTAGACTGCGGTTGCGGCGGAGGCGGCCGTTCCTTGATTTTGAAGATCGCCTGTATCTTTAAGCTCTGCGTATCGAACACCGCGAGCAGCGGGCGACCCCGTCCGGTAAAGCCCATGCAGTTCAACTGATCCGTGGCGAAACCCGCCGCTCGCATCAGCGCTTTGAGTCCATCCTTGTCAACGCTCGAGAAGTATTTGACACCGTCCACGTTCTTCAGCTGCTTGCGAAGCTCCGGCAGGCCCGCCTCCCAGCTCCTAAAATACCGCGGCATCGAGATGACATCGTCGCCTCCTGCAACCGCCGCCTTCACGATCTTATCGCGTTCGTTCTCATCCCGCGGCAGCGGCGCCCAAATCCAGCGCGGCAAGCTGTACCAGTGAGGAGCCAGTGCAGCGTTTTGCCGGCGCCCCAGAGCCCACTCCTGCTCGTCAATGTCGTAGGCCTGCACCAGCTGCAGCACGTCCTCGGAAAATGCGTAATACAGCGGCCGGCCGTTCCACAGCGACGCCGCGCCGTAGACAAGAGCGCAAAGCTGGACCGCCACGATGATCGCGACGTCGCGCGCAAGTGCACGCCGCGGCTTCGCCTCTTGGGCGATCACGAAGGTGAGGAGCGGGCCGAGCGCGAGATCGACTCCGGCCAGTACCATGACCACAGGCAGCGCATCGGCCAGGAACCAGCCCGGCCAGCGATACCATCCAAAGTAGAGAGTGCCAAGTACCAGCGTCAAAACGACGCAACTGCCGAGCAGATGCAGACCGAAAGCCTTAAGTCGAAACCTCATGGCCGGATTCCTGGAAAACGCGGCGACATGTTGGAGCCGATCACCGTGCGTATTTTCCACAAAGTCCCGAACAATTGAAGATATGCGAAGCGCGCGGCGCCGAAAATTGCAAACGCCGTCACACCTTGGTCATTACGCAGGCTGTCGATCACGGGGCGCCCGTGCCAGCCCCCTGCTCTATCGTGAGTATGCGATCGACACCGCCAGCACGCGTTGCCCGGTCCTTTGGGTGAGCGGGCTTTGCGCTGCACTCCCATGCAGACGGTTTACCGCCGCATCCAGATTGACAAGCCAGTGACTTGAGATGAAGTGCGTCGCACTGAAGCCGAGTCCGACGGCGTCTACTCCGGGATGGGATTCATACGCGGGATAACCGGACGCCAAGGCCTGTGTGGCGCTCACGCCGAATTCCTTCTGCATGTAGAGGTGATCGGCGAACGTGATTGATGGGCCGGCGAACATCGCCAGCTTCTCCGAGCTTCCGGGTAGCGGCATGTAGGCGCCGACGTCGCCAATCGCCCCATCGGCGCCGCCGACGAATTGACGAACGTCGACCCTCAAGACGAGTGGAAACTTCTTTGAGACGACGTAGGATGCGAACAGCTTCGCGACCGGCGCCGGATCAATATCGCCGAGGCCGTGCAAGTGGCTGTAATCGTCCGCGACGCGCCGACCGAGGTCGTAGGCCAGCGCGACTCCGGCGCGATAGTTGTCGCCGATCAGGAGATTCACGCCGAGTCCTTCGCCGGTCGAGGCGAAAGCGTAGTCGTAGTAGCGGATGTTGAACACGGGACCGGCTTGCCCGCGATACGGCTTTGAGCCCTCGTACAGCGGCCTCACCTCCTCGCCCGCACCGACGATGATGCGCCATTCCGGCAGATTCGGCTCGAATAGCCTCTGCAGGACTATGCCGCTCGAATACTGCCATTCCTGCAGCGGCGACGGCGTTTGCGCCGATGCCAAGCGCGGCAAACACGCCCACAGCAGCATGAGCGCCGCATACATCGCTGCCCTGAAAAATTTTCCGCACATTCTGCTGGCTCCGGCAAGCGGCGCCTTAGCGCGGACAAACTCTCGATGCCGCGACGGCCTGACTAGTGAAATTCGCTTGCGGACGCAAAGTTCCCGCTCACGCGGGTAAGAGCGAGCGCGTTGAGTGGGGCGCTTGGGGCTGCGGATTAAAAACCTTCGGTCGGCTGAATCTGCGCAGTCGCCGCGGCGCCGCTCGTATATTTTCTGGCGCCGCTCGCCGCTGCCGCGCTGCTGCAATTCGGGACGAGACGCTTAGGGCACGCCGCAGAAACAGTAGGCGTAGAGGCGGTCCCGGGCCGTGAAGCGGCTCAAGCGCTCGACTTCGCGCGCCAGTGGATCGAGCTTATCGACGACGCGCGCGAGCGCGCGGGCATTGCCGTCGGCGCTGAACATGAGGCTCGCCAACTGCGAGCGCAGCTGCATCGCCAGCTGCTCCGTCCAGGTGAGCTCCGGCTCGATGAAGTGCACATCGTAGCTCGTCAACTTGGCGCGCCGCGCCGCCGCCTTCACTGCGTCGTCAAATGAGCCGAGCCCATCGACGAGCCCGAGGCGCTTGCCGTCCACTCCCGCCCACACGCGCCCCTGGCCGATCTCATCCACCTGGTCGCGGGTCTTCTTGCGGCCGATTGCGACGCGCTGCAGAAATTCCTCATAGCCGCGTTCAACCGTCGACTGTAAGAGTGCCCGCGCCGGCGCGCCGAGTGGACGGTCGAGACGCAGTTGCCCCGACAGCGGCGTCGTGCCGACACCGTCGACGTTCACGCCGACCTTCGCAAGAGTGCGCGGCACCGTCGGGATGATCGCAAAGATTCCGATGGAACCCGTCACGGTCGCCGGGCTCGCCCAGATCTCATCCGCGGGTGCGGAGATGTAATAGCCGCCGGAGGCGGCGTAATTGGCCATGGACACGATCAACGGCTTGCCCGCGGCTTTGAATGCCTTCAATTCCTGATAGATCTCCTCGGAGGCGTTGACGCTGCCGCCGGGACTGTCGACGCGCAGCACGAGGGCGCGCACGTTTTCGTCCATGCGCGCATTTCTGATCAGGTGCGCTGTGGACTCCCCGCCTATCGTGCCGGGCGGCTGCTCGCCGTCGAGGATCTCACCCTCGGCCACGATGACGCCGATCCTATGGCCGCGGCCGGCGGTGATTTTCCGCTGCGCGTGTACGATGCGCGCGTAGTCTTCATTGGAGATCGAACGGAAAGATCCATCCGAATCGTCCTCGCCGACCAGGCCGATGAGCTCGTGTTCGACTTCCAAACGAGTCTTGACGCCCGTCACGAGGCCCGCCTTGAGTGCCACGGCCGGCGCATCGCCGCCCGCTGCAGGAATCGTCTTCGACAGATCCGCGACATAGTTTGCGACCGCATCGCCGGGCAGCTTGCGCGCCATGGTGGTCGCACCCTGGTAGCTCGTCCACAGCGCGTTCAGGTAACCGAGCGCGTTCTGCCGGGCGTCCTCGGACATGTCGTTACGCGTGTAGACCTCCACCGCGCTTTTGAATGCGCCGACGCGGAACACGTTGATGTCGACGTTCAGCTTGTCGAGCGCATCCTTGAAGTACATCCGATAGCCGTCATAGCCGTCGATGAGCACGAAACCCAGCGGATCGACGTAGATCTCATCCGCCTGCGCCGCGATGTAGTACGGCGCCTGCAAATAGTTGGTCGCAAACGCGATCACCTTCTTGCCGCTCGCGCGGAACTCGCGGATCGCGCGTGCCAGTTCCTCGAGGGTCGGCTGACCGCCGCCTTCAAAGTGCTCCAGATCGAGCACCAGCACGGGAATGCGCTTGTCTTTGGCGGCCGCGCGGATGCTGTCCGTCAAATCCCACAGCAATGTCTCGGAGTGCTCCTTGCTGCGCGCATCCTCCAGCGCTCTTTGCAGAGGATCGCCGGAGAGCTGTTCGACCAGCCGCCCTTCAGGGCTCACAACGAGCGCCGCCCGCTCCGGCACGCTCGGAATGGAACCGCGCAGCGCGATCAGGACCACGGCAAAGAAAAACAGCAGCACAATGAGATGCAGCACCCGACGCAGCCCGTCGAGGAATCGCCACACGCTATGTCCGAACCTGCGCAGCGCAGCCATCAACTAGACGCTCAGATCTTCTCTTCGATGCGTGCCGCCTTGCCGGACAGCGCGCGCAGATAGTAGAGCTTGGCGCGCCGCACGCTGCCGCGGCGCTTGACGACGACGTCGCTGATCGCCGGGCTGTGTGCCTGGAAGACGCGCTCGACGCCCTCGCCGTGCGAGATCTTGCGCACGGTGAACGATGAGTTCAGTCCGCGGTTGCTCTTGGCAATCACGACGCCTTCATACGCCTGCACACGCTCGCGATCGCCTTCGACGACCTTCACCTGCACGACAATGGTGTCGCCCGGGTTGAAATCCGGAAGCTTCCTCGTCATGCGCCGACTTTCGATGTCCTGAATGATCTTGCTCATATCGCTCACCTTCCCTCGACTGGCTCGCCGACCTTGCGCCCGGCGAGAAATTTGTTGAGAACCTCGGCGGCCTCGGCCGTCAGCTCCTCTTTCACGATCAAATCCGGGCGGCGCAACCACGTGCGGCCCACGGCCTGCTCGAGCCGCCAGCGCCGGATATCTGCGTGATCCCCGGACAATAGCACTTGCGGCACCGCCAAGCCCTCGAATACCTCGGGCCGCGTGTAGTGCGGCCAATCAAGCAATCCCGCGCAGAAGGAGTCCTCCGCGCTCGAGCGCTCATCGCCCAGCACCCCCGGCAGCAGGCGGGCGACTGCATCCAGCACCACAAGCGCCGCCAACTCGCCTCCGGAGAGAACGTAGTCGCCGATCGAGAGGTCCTCATCGACACCCAGCGTCATCACGCGCTCATCGATGCCCTCGTAGCGACCGGCGATGAGCAAAAAACCCGGCAGCGCCGCGAGCTGTCGCGCTTTTGCCGCGCTAAAGAGCTCTCCCTGCGCCGACAGACAGATCCGCGGGCTTCCGGCGGGCAGACGTGCATGCGCCGCGCGGATCGCACTCACCATGGGCTCGACCTTGAGCACCATGCCCGGGCCGCCGCCGTAGGGCCGATCGTCCACGGTGCGGTGTGCATTCGCCGTATGCGCGCGCGGATCTTCCGTACCGACCCGCACGAGCCCGCGTTCCGCCGCCCGCCCAAGGATGCCGAAATCGACCGCTCCGCGGACCATGTCCGGAAACAGCGTGACCACCTCGATGTGCACCGCGCGTACCCCTAGGCGGAGTCGATCGGCCAATCAACGATGATCCGGCCCGCCGCCAAATCCACCTGCCACAAATATTCAGGCGTCGCCGGCACCCAGTACTCCCCGGATGCCGCATGCTTGATCACCATGGTCGCGCCGTTTGCCGCCTCGACGAAGTGCACAAGCACCCCTAAGTCCACACCCTCGCGATTGCTCACCGCAAGCCCGAGAAGATCGGCGCGATAGTATTCGCGCGCCCGCGTCGGGGGCAGCGCGGCGCGCTCAATTTCAATCACCGCGCCCACAAGCTCCTGCGCAGCCTCGCGATCCTCGATGCCTGTAAGGTGCACGACAAGCTCGCGCCCCTGCGCACGACCTTCGGCAAGCACGTAGCTCGCGCGCGCGCCGCCTATGCTGCACAGCGTCCACAGGCGGTAATCGAGAAGCGCCTCAAGCGGTTCGGTAAAAGACTCGACATGCAGCCAGCCCTTGACGCCGAATGGCCTGCGAATTCGTCCGAGCTCGATCCACTCCACGAAGCCGCCGCCTGTACCGTAAGCGTCAGGTGATGGCGCTTGCCTGCTTGCGATAGGACGCCACAAGAGAGCGCACGCGGTCGGACTGCTGCGCGCCTTGGCTCAGCCAGTAATCGATGCGCGGTAGGTCAAGCTTAAGCTTCGGTTCGCTGCGGCGGGCGATCGGATTAAAGAATCCAACGTGCTCGAGGCTAAGGCCGCCCTGGCGCTTGCGGCTGTCAGTCACTACGAGGTGATAAAAGGGCTGATTTCGAGCCCCGCGCCGGGTGAGACGTATGGTTACCATGATTGAGATCGGCCGCCCAAAAAAGAGCGCGGATTCTACGCAAAAGCGACCTCGTGCGCAAAACGGCGAGCGCCGACGTTAAGGCAAACGACCCTTGAATGCGCCCATCAGGCGGCGCAGATGCCCGCCCTTCATGCTCTTCATCATCCGCTGCATGTCCTGAAATTGCTTCAGAAGCCGGTTCACGTCCTGCACCTGTACCCCAGCGCCGCCGGCAATGCGCCGGCGCCGCGAGCCGTCAATGACCGCCGGATGGCGCCGCTCGCGCGGCGTCATGGAGTTGATGATGGCGATCTGGCGGCGCACTTCCCGATCGCCCTGATCTGCGGACACTGCGCGCCGGCCCGCCGCCGCGGGCAGCTTGTCGAGCAGCGAGCCCATGCCGCCGAGTTTTTGGACCTGTTCGAGCTGGCCCTTCAAGTCCGCCAGGTCGAAACCCTTGCCGCGCGCCACTTTCTGGGCAAGGCGGGCGGCCTCGTCGGTCGTCACCTCGCGCTGGACCTGCTCGACCAGGCTCACGACATCGCCCATGCCGAGGATCCGGGAGGCCATGCGCTCCGGATCGAAGGGCTCGAGAGCGTCGGTCTTCTCCCCGACGCCCAAGAAAACGATGGGCTTGCCGGTGACTTGGCGCACCGAGAGCGCCGCACCGCCGCGCGCGTCCCCATCCGCCTTGGTGAGAACGATACCCGTCAAATCGAGCGTCGCGCCGAAAGCGCGCGCCGCATTGATCGCATCCTGCCCGGCCATGGCATCGACTACGAACAGCCGCTCGGTTGCGCTCACGGCGGCATCGATGTGGCGGACCTCGGCCATCAGCGCCTCGTCCACGTGCAAGCGCCCGGCGGTATCGACGATAAGAATGTCGAACACGCCGCGGCGCGCCTCACCGAGCGCCGCCTGTGCAATCTCGGCTGGGGTATGCGCCGGTGGCGCGGGAAAGAACTGCGCGCCCACCTGGCCGGCCAGGCGCTCGAGCTGCAAAATGGCCGCCGGGCGTGAGATGTCGGTGCTCGTCAGCAGCACGCGTTTTTTCTCCCGCTCGATGAGCCAGCGCGCAAGCTTGGCGGCGGTGGTGGTCTTGCCGGCGCCCTGCAGTCCGGCGAGCAGGACGACGATGGGCGGTTGGGCACGCAAGCTGAAGCCTGCGCGCGAGCCTCCCATGAGCTCGACCATCTCGCGGTGCAGGATGCCGATGAACGCTTGGCCCGGGGTGAGGCTGGCGCTCACCTCGGCGCCGACGGCCTTCGCCTTCACCGAGTCGATGAAGCTCTTGATGACCGGCAACGCGACATCGGCCTCGAGGAGCGCCACCCGCACCTCGCGCAGCGCCTCGGCAATATTGTCCTCGGTGATACGGCCCCGGCCGCGCAGCTTTTCGATCGTGCTCGTCAGGCGAGCGGAAAGATTCTCGAACATGGCGGCGATTATATGCGCAGCACCCGCTCTTTCGGGCCGACGGGCGCGGCCGCGATGAGTGAGAATGGCCTTCGCCGCAGCCACCTGCGAGGGTCGTGCCTTGAACGGTTCTTCGACGCTTAGTCTGTTGCTCGGCCTCGTGGCCCTGCTCCTCATCATCGCCTTCTCCTCGGGCACCGAGGTCGCGATGCTGTCCGTCAATCGCTATCGCATCCGCCATCGTGCCCACACGGGCCAGGGGACGGCCAAGCTCCTCGACCGGCTGCTGCAGAAGCCCGATGACTGGCTGGGAGCGAATCTCGTCATCCTGGCCGCCGCGAGCGTGTTCGCCTCCTCCATCGCAACGTTGCTCGCGCAGCGCAGCGGCAACTCCTATGCCGTGCCGGCAACGAGCGCGGCACTCACCGTCATCGTCATCGTGTTCTGCGAGCTCGCACCCAAGATCTACGCGGCAACATATCCGGAATGGGTGGCGCTGCGCTCGGCACACATCTACCGCGCGCTCGTGCTCCTCGCCCGGCCGCTCTTGTGGGTCACGAATCAGCTGGCGTACGGCGTGCTGCGTGTATTCGGAGTCGTCAAGGCCGCTCGCAGCAGCCAGAATTTGAGCACCGAGGAGCTGCGCACGGTGGTCGCCGAAGCCGGCCCCATGATTCCGGCGCGGCACCGCCAAATGCTGCTCTCGATCCTGGACCTAGGTCAGCTCACCGTGAACGACATCATGGTGCCGCGCCAGGAGATTGCGGGCATTGACGTGCAGGAGAGCTGGGAGGACCTCATCGATCAGCTGCGCCAGACGCCGCACACGCGCCTTCCCGTCTACGAGGGCGAGCTCGACAACATCGTCGGCATCTTGCACATGAAGCGGGTCGCTCAGGAGCTCGCCCGCGGCACACTCACCCGTGATCGCCTCATCGACATCGCACGCAGCCGCGAGCCCTACTTCGTGCCCGAGGGCACCTCGCTTGCCGTGCAGCTGACGAACTTTCAGCGCAACCGCCGCCGCCTCGCCTTCGTCGTCAACGAGTACGGCGACATTGAGGGCTTCGTCACTCTGGAGGACATCCTGGAGGAGATCGTCGGTGAGTTCACGACCGACCCCGCCACCGTGACCCACAAGGACATTCACGTGGAGCGCCCGGGCGTCTTCATCATCAATGCCAGCGCCACGGTGCGCGCGCTGAACCGTGCTCTGCAGTGGCAGTTGCCGACAACGGGACCGAAGACGGTGAATGGCCTCCTCCTCGAGCAGCTGGAAACCATCCCCGATCCGGGAACGGCGCTCAAGGTAGGCCGCTATCAGTTCGAAGTGCTGCAGATCGCCGACAACGCGATCAAGACCGTTCGCGTGTTCGCGCCGGTGGACTGACGGCCGAGAGCTGCGTGTGCGCCGCGAAAGCGGCGCTCACGGCCTCGCCGATCCGGCCGGCGACGCGCACTTCAAGCCCGGCAAATGCCTTGCGCGGCGCGTTGTCCTTGGCGACGAGCGCTTGCGTGAAACCCTGCTTCTGCGCCTCGCGCAGCCGCTCCTCGCCGTAGGCCACGGGACGCAGCTCGCCCGTGAGGCCGAGCTCACCGAAGGCGATGAGCGAGCGCGGCAGCGGCGTATCGTTCAGGCTCGAGACCAATGCCAGCAGCAGGGGCAAGTCCCACGCCGTCTCCTCGATGCGGATGCCGCCCACCACATTGGCAAAAACGTCGTGCTCCTGCAGCGAGATGCCCGCATGGCGGTTCAAGACGGCCAGCAGCATGGCGACGCGGTTGGCATCGAGGCCCTGGGCGACGCGGCGTGGCATGCCAAAGCGCATCCGATCGACAAGCCCCTGCAGCTCAATGAGTAGCGGCCGGCCGCCATCGCGCATCACGGTGACGATACTGCCGGCTGCAGGTTCGCTCGAGCGCGCAAGGAATATCGCGGCCGGGTTTCTCACCTCCTTAAGCCCCGTATCGCTCATGGCGAAGAAGCCGAGCTCGTGCGCCGCGCCGAAGCGGTTCTTGGTCGAACGGACCAGGCGATAGCGGCTGCCGGCCTCGCTTTCAAAGTAGAGCACCGTATCCACCAGATGCTCAAGCAGACGCGGCCCGGCGATGGCGCCCTCCTTGGTAACATGGCCGATGATGACCACTGCGGTGCCGCTCGACTTTGCGAAGCGCACAAGCCGCGCGGTGCACTCGCGCAGCTGCGTCACGGCACCAGCGAGCGCCGCAGTCTCCCCGAGCTGCACAGTCTGGATCGAATCGACGACGAGGAGCGCCGCCCGGCGCTCGAGCGCGAGCGCGAGCACCTGGTCAAGATCGTTCTCATTCACGAGTGTGAGGTCGGGCGCGATGAGCCCGAGGCGCTGCGCCCGCAGGCCGACCTGCGCCACGGACTCCTCGCCGCTTGCGTACAGCACGGGCCGCGAACGCGCCACATGGGCCGCGACCTGCAGCAGCAACGTCGACTTGCCGATGCCCGGGTCACCGCCGAGGAGCGCAACCGATCCGCCGAGGAGACCTCCGCCCAAGACACGATCAAGCTCGTCCTGGCCGGTCATGAGGCGCTCGGCATCCACGCTCGTGGGAGCGGCGAGACTGTGCGCGACCGCCGCCCGCTCCCGCCCGGCGGCTGCGCCCGCCGCGGCCATGGGGCGCCGCTCGAACGAATTCCAAGCCGCGCACTGGGGACACTGCCCCTGCCATTTCGGGGCCTCTGCCCCGCAGGCGCTGCACGCAAAAACACTGGTGGCACGGACCATGGGCTAGGCTTGAGTGGTGCGCTCGTTCAACAACTTGGCTAGGATTCGCCGCGGGGAGATGCTTAATGACGGGTTTGTGACCAGCCGCTCGGACTACCTTGAAGGCAATGCTAGCTTATGCCGGCCCGATTCGGGGCGGGCAAGCGGGCGCAGGCCAGCCTTTGTGTCGATGTTGAGTACAGACCGCATGGGAGAAAATTCCCGTTGCGCGGGTCGATTCGCGACTCGCGTTGTGACGCGCTTCACATTCCGGGGCGCCGCATGACTTTGAAAGGCAAATTGCGCTGTGTCGGCATGACCGATACCGGCAAGGTCCGCGAGCACAATGAGGATACGATCGCCTTTGATGCGGACATCGGTCTTCTGGTACTCGCCGACGGCATGGGCGGCTATAACGCCGGCGAGGTCGCAAGCGGCATCGCGGTCAAGACCATCCTGAACCTCGTGCGCGAGTCGGTGGACCGGCAGGATTTGAGAACTCTCGACCGCGACTCGGGCATGTCGCGCCCCAGCATTATCCTGCGCGACGCCATTCATCGAGCGAATAAGATCATCTATCAAACCGCGCGCACGCAGCCCAACTGCGAGGGGATGGGCACCACCGTCGTCTCCATGCTGTTCTTTGACAACCGCGCCTCCATTGCCCACGTGGGTGACTCGCGTCTGTACCGCCTGAGGAGCGATAAGTTCGAACAGGTGACGATGGATCACTCGCTCTTGCAGGAGCTCGTCGATCGCGGCTTCTATTCCGCCGAGGAAGCACAGCGCGCCGCCAACAAGAACTACGTCACCCGGGCGCTCGGGGTCGAACCGAACGTGGAGGTTGAAGTGCAGGAAGTGCCCGTGCAAAAAGGCGATTTCTACGCGCTCTGCTCGGACGGGCTGTCCGACATGGTGGAAGATGACGACATGCACTTAACGCTCACCACCTTTGGTGCTAATCTAGATACGGTCGCTAAACAATTGATTCAACTGGCTAATGACAACGGTGGGCGGGATAATATCTCGGTCGTCATGGCAAACGTTTTAGATGCGTTTCCGGCACGGCGCGGAATTGTCGACAAGATCCTAGGCTGGTTCGGCTGACGAGAGGTCTCACATGGCAAGGTTGGTCTTAAGCCTGGATAGTCAGGTCATGGCTGAATACAACATGACCAAGGAACGCTACACCATTGGGCGTCTGCCGGATAACGATGTACGCATCGATAATCCTGCGGTCAGCGGACATCACTCGCTGATCATCAATATTCTCAATGATTCGTTTCTTGAGGACCTGAACAGCACCAATGGCACCTACGTCAACGGCAAGCTGATCAAGAAGCATGCCCTGCAGCACGGCGACGTCGTCACGGTCGGCCACCACCAGTTGCGCTTCGTCGAAGACGACGAGCAGCAGGACGAGTTTGAGAAGACGATGGTGATCCAGCCGTCGGCGCGACCGGTCGAAAGACTGCGCACCGCGGCCGAGGCTGCCGATCGCGCCGCCGCAGGCATCTCCGCCACTGCCAAAGCGCGCGCGCTCGCCGACGGCGCAAGTCTGGTGAAGAACGCGAAGCTGCAGGTCCTCTCAGGCGCCTTTGCCGGCCGCGAGTTGGAGCTCTCCAAGGCATTGACGACGCTCGGGCGACCGGGCGTGCAGGTGGCTGCCATCACGCGCCGCGTGGACGGCTATTTCATTGTGCACGTGGATAGCGGCAAAAATGATGATTTTCCACTCGTCAACGGGGCTGCCATCGGCTCGCAGGCGACGCGACTTGCCGACAACGACGTGATCCAGTTGGCCGGCGTCAAGATGGGCTTCTTTGAGACCTAGCGCGGCGCTAGCGAATCTGTCGCGGCACGCGCTGACTGACGCGGCATAAAAGCTCGTAACCGATGGTGCCCGCGTGCCGGGCCACCTCCTCGACGGGCAGGTTCGCCCCCCACAGAACGCCGCGCGAGCCCACCTGCACGTCCGGAACCTCGGCGACATTCACCGCAATCATGTCCATCGAGACGCGCCCGACGAGGGGCGCACGCCGCCCATTGACGAGTACCGGGGCACCGGCGGCGAGACTGCGCGGAACGCAGTCGCCGTAGCCGCCGGCGAGAATGGCAATCGGCGTATCGCGCTCGGCGCGCCACGCCGCGCCGTAGCCTACGCCCTCGCCGCGCGCCACCCGGCGCGTGGCGATGACCGTCGTCTCAAGCGTCATCACGGGGGTCAGGCCAAAGCTCTGGGCGCTCGCGTCTGCAAATGGCGAGACGCCATAGAGCGCGATGCCGGGGCGTATCCAATCTCCGTGCGCAGCGGAGGTTCCCAGAATCGCGGCGGAGTTGCCGATACTGCGCGGCAGCGCGATTCCACGCGTCACGGCATCGAAGCGCGCGAGCTGCTCGTGCGTCGCCGCTTCGTCACGCTCATCGGCGCGCGCGAGGTGGGTCAGGAGCCGCAGCTCCTTGGGCGGCGTCGGCAGGCGCTCAAGGCGGGAAAGTGCGGCTGAAAACTCCTCGCTGCGAAACCCAAGGCGATTCATGCCGGTGTCGATCTTGAGCCACAGCACAAAGGCATGCGCACTCGGCGACCTCTCCAGAAGCTCGATCTGGCGCGTATCGTGCACCACGAGGTCAAACGAGCGCAGCGCGGCTTCGGCGAGTTCGTCGCTCGTGAAGATGCCTTCGAGCAGCACGATCGGCTGAGTAATGCCCGCAGCGCGCAGTGCAATGCCTTCATCGATGCGCGCAACTCCAAAGGCGTCCGCGTCGCCGAGCGCGAGCGCCGTCGGGATGAGCCCGTGGCCATAGGCATTCGCCTTCACCACCGCGACGACGCGCGCGCCGGGCGCATAGCGGCGCAGGGTGCGCAGGTTCGAACGTAACGCGTCGCTGTCGATGACGGCTCGGATGAGCCGGCTCACTTCAATACGCCCTCGGCGTAGGAATCGGGACTGTAGCTGCGGAAGCGGCTGAACTCACCTTGAAAGGTCAATTGAAAATTCGCCGTGGCGCCGTTTCTGTGTTTGGCAAGATCAATCTCGGCGACACCTTTCTTGGTCGTGTTCTTGTCGTACACCTCCTCGCGATAGATGAGGAGGATCATGTCGGCGTCCTGCTCGAGCGAGCCGCTCTCGCGCAGATCCGACATGACGGGGCGCTTGTGTTCGCGCTGCTCGACGCCGCGGTTCAGCTGCGACAGCGCGATGACGGGACAGGCGAGTTCCTTGGCAAGGGCCTTGAGGCCGCGCGAGATCTCCGCGATCTCGGTCGCTCGATTCTCTTTCGTTCCGGGCACGTGCATGAGCTGCAGATAGTCGACGACAATGAGATGCAGGCCGTGCTCGCGCTTGATGCGGCGCGCACGCGCGCGCAGATCGGTCGGCGTCAATGCGGGGGTCTCGTCAATGAAGATGCGCGCCTGCGACAGCTGTCCCGTCGCGCTCGTCAAACGCACCCAGTCCTCATCGGCGATGCGACCGCTTCTGATGGCGTTCAGCGGCACGTTGCCCACGGAGGACAGCATGCGCGTCAGAAGCTGATCGGACGGCATTTCCATGCTGAACACCACGACCGACGCCTGCGTCGTGCGATCGAGTGCCGCGTTCTCCGCCATGTTGACGGCGAGAGTCGTCTTGCCCATTGAAGGACGCCCGGCAACGATCACGAGGTCCCCCGCTCGCAGGCCGCCGGTGACTTTGTCGAAATCGTGAAAGCCGGTCGCAAGCCCGCGCAGCGAGTCGGGATTTGAATGCCAGGAGTCGATCTGGTCGATGAGCGCCGGCAACAGAGTCTTCGCCGACTGCGCCCCGTCGCGGCTTCGCGTGCCCTCTTCGGCTATCTCAAAGACGCGCTGCTCGGCGCGGTCGACGAGCTCGCTTGCGGTCAATCCCTCGTCGCTGAACACCGAGGCTGCGATGTCGGTGCCCGCGCGGATGAGCTTCCGCAGGAGCGCACGCTCGCGAACGATGCCGGCATAGGCGCGCACGTTGGCGGCCGTGGGCGTATCGCGCACCAGAGTTCCGAGATAGGCAAGCCCACCCACCTCCTCGAGAAGTCCCGTGCGCTGCAGTTGCTCGGACACCGTGACGGCATCGCAGGGCTGGCCGGTGCCGGCGAGGGCGCCTATCGACTCAAAGATCTGCCGATGGTCGGGACGATAGAAGTCGCTGGCGCGCACGACGTCGGCGACATTTTCCCAGGCGACGGAATCGAGCAAGAGCCCGCCGAGGAGCGCCTGCTCGGCCTCCACTGAATGCGGGGGAGTACGAATCTCCTCAAGCGTGTCGGATTCGCGACGCGCTTTGGCAGGAGCAGCCACTTCAATCTCGCGTGAGCTTGGGAGCAAGCCTTGCGGCTACTCCTCCGCGACAATGACGACGGTCACGGGAGCGTCGACGTCCGCGTGCAGGTGCACGTGCACGACATGCTCACCGAGCATGCGCAGCGGTCCGCCGGGCAGGCGCACTTCGCTTCTGGCGATGGCCACGCCCGCGCGAGTCGCAGCCTCGGCGATGTCCGCCGTGCCGATGGAGCCGAAGAGCTTGCCCTCGGTGCCCGCTTTGGCAGCGATGGTCAGGCGATAATTGCCGAGGGCCGCGGCGCGCTCGCTCGCCGAGCGCAGCTCCTCGCCCGCGATCTTCTCAAGCTCCGCACGGCGCAGCTCAAATCTCTGCACATTGGCTGCGGTCGCAAGAGTGGCCTTGCCCTGCGGCAGGAGAAAATTGCGGCCAAAGCCGGATTTGACCTTCACCCGGTCGCCGATGTTGCCGAGATTGGCGACCTTCTGCAGCAGAATGAGTTCCATGGGCAGCTCTTCAGTGCTGATCGGTGTACGGCAGGAGCGCGAGAAAGCGGGCGCGCTTGATCGCAACCGCCAGCTGACGCTGATAGAACGACTTTGTGCCCGTGATGCGGCTCGGTACGATTTTGCCCGTCTCGGTGACGTAGCCCTTCAAAGTCGCAAGATCCTTGTAGTCGATGGACTTGACGCCCTCGGCGGTGAAACGGCAGAACTTCTTGCGGCGCGAAAAGCGGCTCGGCGTAGCGGTTTTCATGGGCGTTCACCTATCACCGGCTCATCCACTGCGAGCGCCTCATCGGCCTCGGCCAGGAGCGGCTCATCGCGCACGCGTTCGCGGCGCCGACCGCCGTCGTCGTCATCCAATCCCTGCGCCTCATCGCGGGGGCGCTCGCGCCGGCCGCCGGCCTCCTCTTCTTCGGCCTTCGCCATATGCGAGGGTTCGACCACCGCCGCATCGACGCTGGTGACGAGATGGCGCAGCACAGCGTCGCTGAAGCGAAACGCGCCGGTCAGTTCATCGACGATTTTCTGGTCGCACTCAATGTTCATCAGAACATAGTGCGCCTTGTGCACCTTGGCGATGGGATAGGCGAGCTGGCGCCGGCCCCAGTCTTCCAGGCGATGCACGTGTCCATTGCCGGCCGCGATCATTCCCTTGTAGCGGTCAATCATCGCCGGAACTTGCTCGCTCTGGTCCGGGTGCACCAGAAACACGATTTCATAATGCCTCATGGATCTTCCTTGTGGTTTAAGAGCCGCTTGTCCGCGAGGGTGCGTCAATGCGGCAAGGAGATCTGGCCTTTGACCCTGTAGAGTCCGAAGGCCGTAACCCCCAAGATCGGGGCCGCGCAGAATACTGAAAAGCCTTGCAAATCGCAATATTAAGACGCCGCAGGGCGGTTGCCCGGAATGCGCAGGTCGGTCAGCTCGCCAAGTCCTCGCGCTGTCGCACCGCCTCGTAAAGCAGCATCCCTGCGGCGACCGACACGTTGAGGCTCTCGACCGCACCCAGCTGCGGCAGCCGCACCATAAAATCGCAGCTCTGCCGCGTGAGCTGCCGCAGCCCGGCCCCTTCGGCGCCTAGAACGAGGACGGTGCCGGTGCGCAGGTCCACATCCTGAGGGCGCTTGTCCGCTCGCGCCTCCGCGCCGACCACCCACAGCCCGCCCTGCTTCAAGAGGCCTAGGCAGCGCACGAGATTGGTCACGGCGACCACGGGAGTCGTCTCCGCGGCGCCGGCCGCCACTTTGCGCACCGTTGGTGTCAGCTGTGCGGCGCGATCCTTCGGCACCACGACCGCAAGCGCACCGCAGGCATCCGCGGTGCGCACGCAGGCGCCGAGGTTGTGCGGGTCCTGCACGCCATCAAGCGCCAGAACCAGCGGCTCCTTCGCGCCGCCAAGCGCGGCCAGGAGATCATCCTCGCTCCAGGGTGCCAGGGAGGACACCTCTGCAACGACACCCTGATGCACCAGCTCGCCGACGAGTCGCTTCAATTCGTGCGCGTCAGCACGTTCAACGGCAACGCCATGGCGTGCGGCAAGCTCCACGATCTCGCGCATGCGCGCATCATCCCGGCCTGCGGCGAGCTTGAGGCGCAACACGCGCTCCGGGCGGCGCAACAGCAGCGCGCGCACGGTGTGCAGCCCAAAGAGGGTCTCGACGCTACGCGTCACTCTTCGACGAGCTCCAGGTCAATCAGCCCCTCGATGGGATTGACTGCCGTGACGACGACCTTCACCTGCGCGCCGGCACGCAGCCGCCGGCCGTGACGCCGCCCGACCCAGCCGTGGCCATCACTCTCCATTTCGTAGGAATCGTCGGTCAGCCGGTCGACGTGCAAGAGGCCGTCAATGGCGACCTCCAGGATCTGCACAAAGCAGCCAAAGTCGACCACCGTGGTGATGAGTCCGTGAAAAGTCTGGCCGATGCGCTCGCGCAGGTACGTGCACTTCAAGAAGTTGTTCACGTAGCGGTCTGCCTCGTCGGCGCGCTTTTCAAGCTTCGAAGTGCTCTCCCCAAGCACCGCAAGCTCGGCCGCGTCGTAACGCACGCCTGCCGCCCCGCCCGCAGCGCCGAGCGCTCGCAATGTGCGATGCACCGCCAGATCCGGGTAGCGCCGGATGGGGGAGGTGAAATGCGCGTAGTGTTCCAAGGCGAGCCCGAAATGGCCGATGTTGGTCGCCTGATACACCGCCTGCGGCAGAGAGCGGATGACCAGGGATTCGACGAACGGCCGTTCCGGTGCCTTACCCAAGCGCCGCGTCAGGGCCTGCAGGTCGCGCGGCGCGACTGTTTTGGGAATCTGCGCCTCGATGCCAAGCGCCGTCAAAGTCGACAGCAGCCGGTCGAGCTTTGCCTCTTCGGGTTGTCCGTGCACGCGATACAAGCTTGGAGTGTGCGTGCGTGCAAGCTCCGCCGCCACGGCCACATTCGCCATGATCATGCATTCTTCGACGAGGCGATGCGCGTCATTGCGCGAGACGAGATCGATCGCCGTCACATGCTCCGCGGAGTCGATGCGGAAGCGCGCTTCGGGCGCGTCAAAATCGAGCGCGCCGCGCCGTGCGCGCGCCTTGTGCAGCACCTTGTATATGTCCACTAATATGCGCAGCCGCTCAACGAGCGGGCCTAGCTTGCTGCATGCTTGGGGCTCGCCTTCGAACAAGGCAGCAAAGGCGAGCGTATAGGTGAGTCGCGCCGCCGAGCGCATCACGGCCGGATAGAAGCGTGCGCCTTTCAATGCGCCGTGGCGATTAAGGACCATGTCGGCCACGTAGCACAGCCGATCAACCTTCGGTGCGAGCGAGCACAGATGATCGGAAAGCGTCGGCGGCAGCATGGGCACGACGCGGGTCGGAAAATACACCGAGGTGCCGCGCTCGCGAGCTTCGGTGTCGAGCGCCGTACCCAGCCGCACGTAGTAACTGACATCGGCTATCGCCACGATGAGGCGAAAACCCTCCGGATGCGGCTCCGCATAGAGCGCATCGTCAAAATCTTTGGCGTCTTCGCCGTCGATCGTGACGAGCGGCAGACCGCGCAGGTCGATCCGCGATGCCGCCTCGGCAGGATCGACGCGATCGCCGTAGTCATGCGCCTCACGCAACGCCGCGGGCGTGAACTCATGCGGCAGATCGAAGCGCGCGATCGCGGCTTCGGTCCCGAGTTCCACCGGTCGGGCCGGATCCAGGCGTTTCTCGATCACGGCCTGCGCCGGTGCCGTTGAGCTCGCATAGCGGCGGATGCGTGCAATCACCCAGTCGCCGTTCTTGGCGCCGCCAAGATCGGTGGGCGCCACGCTGCATCGCAGCTGCAGGCGTCGGTCGGCCGAGACCACCCAGGCACCGCGGCCCTCTTGCTCGATCGTGCCCAGGAAAGAAGTCACTCCGCGGTCAAGGATTGCTTGCACCTCTCCCGTCCAGCGACCGCTGCCATCTCCGGCGACGCGCACGCGCACGCGGTCGCCGTGCAGGAGCCCGCGCATCTGCGACGGCGGCAGGAACACATCTTCGCTCTGCCCCGGTACGCGCAGGAATCCAAAGCCGCCGCGGTTGGCCGTGACCGTTCCCTCGACGGTAGAGCCATCAAGCGGGTTCTTGCCGCGCTTTGCCGGAAGACTTGCAGGGTTCTTTTGAGACCGCCCGGGCGATCGCTTCTGCTGAGCGGCCGGAGCGCGATCGCGGCGACCAAATTTTCCGCGGCGCGGGCTCAATTGACAGCCCCCCACCCCATGCGTACATTTCGCCGCCTTCCTTGCTTCCGGTTCACCGCCCAGGTGGCGGAATTGGTAGACGCACTAGTTTCAGGTACTAGCGGGTAACACCGTGGAGGTTCGAGTCCTCTCCTGGGCATTCTTTTCAATAACTTACAAGACATTTTTAAAATAATTTATCGGTTCGGGTTGGATCAGAATTTCATGAATCCGCCCGCGTGATTGTACGCACCCTTCTTCAGGCGTGGGCGCAAGTTCCGCAACGGCGCAAGCGACACGTCCTGAATCCCCATTGCGCCTTCAGTTGGATCTCTTCACTCGCCATGTTGGTGGTCCGCTAGATTGGCCTCACGAAGATCGAGTTCTCGCTCGAGCCGTCGCCGCCCCTCGTCTTTTAGGGTGCCCTGACGATAAAGTTCATTGATCCGCTCGCGCTCGGCTGCAATCAGCACCAATGCTATTTCGTCGGCAGCCGTTGTCAGATCGTCACGATCCTCATCCCGCCCGGGTACGCGCTCGAAATGGCTAAGACGTTCCAAATGCCTTGTCCGGAGCCGCTCAACGAAGTCATCCGGAAGCCCCCGTTCGGCGGCGAGTCGATCAAGACGTTCGATGGCAGCCTCGATAGCGAGTCGGCGCGCCATCAGTTCCTCCATCCTGTCCGCGCGCAGTTCGCGCTCGCCCGCATTGGCGAGGCCGAGCACGCGGATTGCCGCGGGTAACATCAAGCCCTGGCCCACGAGCGTCACGAGAATCACCGAAAACGTGAAAAAGAGAATCAGATCGCGATCAGGAAAGGATCTGCCATTGTCCATTGACAACGGGATAGCGAGCGCTGCTGCAAGAGACACGATACCGCGCACGCCGGTGAACGCGAGCATAAATGGCCATTGCCATGGCGGCGCGGGGTCTTTGCGCGCTATTGAAGGAATCAGCCAGCGCGGGAGATAGGTGGCCGGGAACATCCACACAAACCGAGCCAGGATGACGACGCCACTGACAATAGCCGCACCGCCAATCAGCACGGATAACGAATAAGATCCCAAGCTACTAATCAATGCGCGCGCCTGCAGTCCAGTCATCAGGAATACGATGCCTTCGATCAGGTATACGAGAACATCCCAAAAAAAGACACCCTGAAGTCGCGTCGCCGCGCTGATCATGCTCAAGCCATTCCAGCTGACATAGAGCCCGACTACGACTGTGGCAAGCACCCCCGAACCGCCCAGATGTTGAGGTGGCCAATAGGCAGCATAGGGCGTCAAGATCGAGAGCAGGATCTCAATTTGCGCGTCCGCAACCCAGCGACGCAGGCGCAACATCAGCCAGCCGACGGCAATTCCCCATAACAACTCACCGCCGATAATCGCGGCGAACTCTTCAGCGGCGCTATCAAATGAAAACGCCCCGGCGCTCACAGCCACTATCGCGAATCGGTAGAGAATGAGCGCAGTGGCATCGTTGGCGAGGCCTTCCCCTTCCAGGATGACCAGGATGCGCTTGGGAAGATGCATTCTGCGCGCGATCGCCAAGGGCGCCACCGCATCGGGCGGCGAGACTATCGCGCCCAAGACAAACCCCACCGGCCAAGACAAGCCCAAGAGCCAATGCGTTACCGCAGCGGTGGCCATCGTCGTGAACACGACGCAACCGACGGCAAGCAGGGAAATTGGCCGCAGACTGAAGTGAAATTCCCGCCAACTCATCGCAACCGCAGACGAGTAGATCAGGGGCGGCAATACCAGAAGGAGCACAAGTTCCGGTGCGAGCCGTACTGCCGGCAGGCCCGGGACAAGCGCTAGCCCGATACCCGTCACCACCAGGAGAATCGCCGGCGGAACCTTCAATCGCTTCGCCACGATTCCGACCGCTGCAATTGCGATCAGCAGAAGAAGTAAAATCTGGATCTCGCGGATGATCATTTCGGTAGGCAGGAAGATGGAATTGAAATGCCCGCGTGCCAATCAGCGCGTCAATACAGGCTTAACGCGGGTGATAGCAGTAGCACGCCGGTTCGGCGCAACAACGACCGCCGCGGCTTCGAACTAGAAGCTGCGCGTAAACATCACGCTCACAGCATAAGTCAGCCGCGAATCGGAGTTGCCCCAAAAGGAGTGTGCGGCGGTGAGGCTGACCATATTGAGACCGACTACATAATCGCAGGTGGCACCGATGTCGGCATGTTCTTGCAGACGGAATTTGTCATGCAATTCCCAGATGGGATTGGCGCCGTTGGTTGGCGCACCGGGTCCGGGCGCAAAGGGACCGATTTGCGAGTCCGCATAGCCATTACCAAGCTTGACGTCGGTAATACCGCGCACGCTTAAATGCGGCGTCAAAAAGTAACCCAGGTCCAAACCGAACGAGGAATAGTTGTTGTTGATGCCAAGCACGTGCTGGTCAAAGACATATTGATAATGGCCAACGTAGAATATGTTCGAGAAATCGAACTGGTGGGAAAGATCGAAGCCGAGGCCGACGCGGCGCGTGCGCTGCCCGATGCTGGCGGAGCCGTAGTACGGGTAGTTATTACTGGGAACGTACACATCGAGCGATGGCGCTATTTCGTAGCCGTCAATGTCTGCGTGGTAACGTACGCCGGCATCCCAGTCCTGCCAATAGCCGTGATAGCGGCCATTATCGATTTCGGTCGGTGCGCAATTCGGCGGACACGGCAACTGCGGATGAGCAAATTGGCCAGTGTATTGGGAGCTGATGTATGGGATCCCGAGATGAATATCCCAATGGTTTGCCACGAAATACGCCGCGTTAAGCTGTAACGAATAAAAGCGAACGTTGCCGGAGTTAGCGCCTGCGGGACCGTCATAGTCGCCGTGAGAATATAGATCCTGCGCTTGGATGCTTACCCAGCCGTGTCCCGCCGGGGACTCCATGTTGCTTGGCGAAGGAGTTTGCGCTTCGTACTCAGAGTCAGCGGCAATGGCGCGCGAAACCATCGCGCAAATCAAGAGCATGGCCAGTAGCGCACGGCGCCCGGGCGTCTCGGTCGTCATGGCACTGGTTCCCCCTACGGCGCGTGCTAATTACGAGCCGCGCTGCCGCATGCTCCGATCTATCGATTTAAGATACTTGTCGACGCCGTCGCTTTGGTGAACGTACTGCGGAAAGCGCGCCTCGTCGGATTTATCGGAATCGTCGATAACAGCCAGCTGTGCCGGTGCGCGCGCGGAGGAATTCAAGTGCGCTTTAAGCGCATCGATGTCACTTGGACTGGCGATAATCACGTCGAAATGCCGCGAGCTAAGCGCATCGATCGCGGCCGGTTCTTGGGCAACCACTGTGACGTGGTGACCGGCGCGTTGCAGTCCAGCGTAGATTTGCGTAGTTGCATCGCCACCCGCAGCTTCCGGGCGGTAGACCAGAATGTCAGCGGGTCGCCGTGCGGTGAAACCGTGATAGCGCATGCCCTGGTCCGAATGAAACATGCTCTCGCCGCATGCAAACACAGCCGACGCGCCCAATGCCAGAGCGATCGCCAGCAAGAGTTTACAGAATCTGTCCATAGCGTCGGTCCTTATGTGTCTGCGCTGATAGGTCACTTTCGAAATCTACATCGCCGATTACGTAAGCAAAAAAAGCTGAAGTCGAATTTGGATCGCAAGATCCAGCGTGGCCAGAGTGATTCAGGATACCGACTAATTACGCGCCGATTATCCCATTGACCTTGAGATGCCACCCGACATCCCTGCCAAAGCTAGCCTCCCCCACCTATTTTTAGCATACCTTACATCGGCAACGGAAGGTACTCGCGAATCGATTGCGCCGCGCGGCCTCCTACATTGGGGCCCTGGAGCTTAAAACGCTCCCGCGCCAATCGTCCCGACACCGTACTTTTTCATGTCCCTGTCGATGCAGGCAGAAAGGCAGGGCCGATCAGGTCGCATTTCATTGCCGTTGCGCGGTTCCTTGTTCGCTTCTTCGCCAACGAATGCTTTGCTCGCAGGAGTAACGCATACCTTGGCCGGCCCCTCTAGATAGCAGCCCCCTGTTTTTGATCGTTGCGGCGACAGTCATATGGGCGCGGTCCCGTCCGTGTAATCTACGATTGACTTCGTATCAACAAGCAGTTGTCTTGCAAAAGGCCACTCTTGCCGATTAGCGCAGATACCGCAATTCGCCTTCTACAAGCGCTGCGAGCACATGCAAGTCGTGCATTTGTGGGACTCTCAAAGTTTGCTGCCGGGACCTGCCTCGCAGCGACATTTTGGCAGCGGCGCAAAGGCCATCAAGAGCATGTATTTGGGCCTGGGTTTGATTCCTTCTCGATGAGTTCGAACTATCGAGGCCGCATATACCTAGACTTGTCCGCGCCCTGCTACCAGAATGCGACAACCCCGGCCCCGAGCGCACGCTGCCCCGTCTAACCGGTGCAAGACATGACCGACAACGACCGCGCACCGCCCGAGATTCGGCCCCTTGAGAATGACCTCGGGGTTGCAGAGCAATCGTCAATGCGCGCCGCCAAAGCTCCGCGGGCAGTATTCCTGAGTTACCCCTCAGACGACGCTGCTGCAGCCGCACGCATCTGTGCAAGCCTACGCGCCGCGGGAATTGAGGTCTGGTTCGACCAAAGCGAGCTGCGCGGCGGAGACGCCTGGGACGCAGCGATACGGCGCCAGATAAAGGAGTGCGCGCTTTTCATGGCGGTCATCTCGGCGAGTGCGCACGCGCGCGTCGAGGGATACTTTCGCCTGGAGTGGAAGCTCGCGATCGACCGATCGCACTTCATGGCGCCGGACCAAAGATTCCTGCTGCCGGTGGTGATCGACGGGACCCCGCAAACCGACGAACGGATACCCGAACGGTTGCGCGAAATGCATTGGTTGGGGGCACCGGGCGGCGAAACTACGGCTGCGTTCATCCAGCGCATCCATGATCTCTTGTCGGCGGATCCGTTGCGAACCCTCAACGCTGAACCAGCGCCGGCGGAACGTGTGCGCTTTGGGCCCCCTCCGGTGGCACGCCTGCCAGCACGTATTGACGTCCTGATTGGACGTGAGCTGGAACTTAACGAGCTGGCCGAATTGGTGCACACGCATCGTGCCATCACCGTTCTCGGCCCCGGCGGCATCGGCAAAACGCAGTGTGTGCTGGAGTTGGCGCGCCGCATCAGCGCAGAGTTCGCCGACGGCGTTTGGTTCTTCGACCTCGTGCCGATGAGAAAAGGTGCAGATTGGCTGCAGGCTCTGAGAGCAGTACTCGCCATTCCGGCGGCGGATACTGACGAGCTGCTCGCCAGAATCGTTTCGATGCTGCAGGGACGGCGCATGCTGATCGTGCTGGATAACTGCGACCGCGTCGCAGCAGAGGTCGGAACAATTGTCATCGAGTTGCTTCGCGGTGCCGACGCCGTGAAAGTGCTCGCCACATCGCAGGCTCCGCTCAACTTCCTCGGTGAACGTGTGATGCGGCTGCCGCCGCTTGCGTTGCCGGAAACCGCGCCGACAGATCAACCCTCCCTGGAGTGCATCGCAGCCACGCCGGCAGTTGAAATGCTTCTCACCCGCGTCAGATCTCATCAGCCGGCCTTTCGGCTCACCGAAGCGAATGCGGCTCACGTTGTCGAGATCTGCCATCGGCTCGACGGCATGCCGCTGGCGCTGGAACTGGCTGCGGCGCGGTTTACATTACTCACGCCCGATCAAGTGTTGCAACGGCTCGAGCAGCGGTTTCGGTTCCTCAGCAGCACCGCGGCCGGGCGAGATAGTCGCCACCAGAACCTTCTCGCGCTGCTCGACTGGAGCTTCGGTCTGCTCTCAGCACCAGAGCAGCAACTACTGCGCTGGTTTAGCGTCTTTGTACAAGGATGGACCGTAGAGTCGGCCGTCGACGTGGCGGCGTCGCTTGGCCATGATCCCGACACGGCGCTCGAGATGCTTGCAAGCCTCGTTAACAAGTCGTTGGTTGCGGTGGTTCCAGCGACGAGTGCTCCGCGCTATCGTTTGCTTGAGAGCGTTCGCAGCTACGCCTGCAATAGCCTGCAGTCGACCGACGAGGAAGCGCGGGCGCACGCGACGCACGTGGCAGTCGTAGTAAAGATGTGCGAGACGGCGGAAGCCGACATGCTGGCTGGTCGCATGCGCGAACAGACCGAGCATTTAATGCACGAGCACGGCAACGTGGCCGCCGCCCTTGACTATGCGCTCGACACAAAAGGAGACCACGCTTCCGCGCTGCGGATCGTCGGGAGCTTGATGCTGTACCTGAAGGTGCGCAGCTTTTTTGTAGAGGCGGCAAAATGGTGCGAACGAGCGTTGGCCGGCACGGAGGCTCTTGAGACACGCGAACGCGGGCGAGCCCTCCTTTGCCTCGGTGTGGCAACGGTTCACTCTGGAAAGAGGGCTGGGAATGCGGCTGGAAGTGTCCTTTTGGACGCTGCACGCATTGCGGCGCTGAACGGTGACAAATGGGGCGAAGCCTATGCCAATGTCTTTTATGCGATGTGGCTCTGCAATTGGGGCCGCTCGCAGCTGGCTGTTGAGCCGACAGCCTTGGTTGAGCGTATCGGAGAAGAGCTTGACGACGCGATCCTGCGCGCCTCAGCCGGATTAGCGCGCGGCTGGATTCATATTGCGGCGCGAGATTACGCGGCGGCGATTCCGGTTCTAAGGGCGGTCCGTGACTTGGGTTCCGATGTGCATCAACGCCACTTCGTCGACATGTACATCGGCTTGTCGCTGTTTGCTCTGGGCGAGTACTCGGCGGCGGCGGCGCAGTGGCTGGAGGCTTTGCGCACCGCCGCCGCGCTATTTAACGCTCGAGGTATGGGCGGAGCGTGCGAGGGCTGCGGATACATCTGCGCAAGAGTTGGGAGCTTACAAGATGCAGTCAGGTTCCTCGCCTGCGCGCAGAAGGTCCGTGAGCGCACCGCGGTGCCGCTTTTCAACTTCTGGGTCGCACACCACGATGCGACGGTGGCCGCGTTGCGGGCCAAGCTGGAGCTAGCCGAGTTTGAGACTTTGTGGAGCGCTGGCCAGCGAGTGCGAGAAGAAGACATTGTCAACGAAGTCAGCGGGCGGCTGCGGGAATTCAGCGCGATGGGTCAGTCGCCAAATTAGATCACTCACATTACGACGGCGCTAAGTGGCGGTTGCGCACGCCGCGGGCTGCGTCACGGCCGATACGAGCGATCCAGTAATTCCGCTTCGCCGCAATGACGCCGGGCTACCACTTCTTCCGCAGTGCCATCGCTTGCTCGGCATCGAGTACAGCATTGCGCTCTGCCGATGCATAGTAAGTCCCAGACCCTGTTTTTTGCTTGCTCTCCTGCTATTCTCAACGCAGCGAGTTAGATCTGTTGCAACTCTCTACGGACCCCGACATGGGCCGGCGAGTCGAAGTTGGCGGGGTGTCCATAGTCGCCCGAAGCAGACAAGCTGAATTGCCGTGTCTCTTGTCGGTCGCCGTCGATTGCGCGCGAGCTTGGGTAGGAGCGTTGGCCTCTCGCAGTTACATCAATAAGGTCGTTCGGGGGGAATGCGATGTCCGAAGCGAAGGGTGAAATCGCGAGCGTGCTTCGCGATCTTGGCGGGCGAATACACGGGGCGGTACTACGACCAGAAGATGCAGCCTTCGAAGACGCACGCCGGGTGTGGAATGCCGCCATCAATCGACGACCCGCGGCGATTGTTGTGTGCGCGGATGAACATGACGTTGCGCTCGCGTTGCGGAGCGCGGTTGAGCACGGTTTGCCGGTTACTGTGCGCGGCGGCGGCCATAATGTCGCTGGCCGGGCAATGGCGGACGGGTCACTACTCATCGATTTGTCGCGAATGCGACGGGTGGCGGTCGACGCGCGCTCGCAAATCGCGGTTGTCCAAGGCGGCGCTTTGTGGCACGACGTCGACGTGGCGACGGCGGAACACGCGCTGGCAACGACTGGAGGCTTGATCTCCAGTACAGGTGTCGGCGGATTCACGCTTGGAGGCGGCAGTGGCTGGCTCATGCGCCGGCACGGACTAGCGATCGACAATCTCGTGGGCGCCACCGTAGTGCTGGCCGACGGGCGCAGCGTGCACGCGTCGGCCGGCGAGCACGCGAGCTTGTTTTACGGCCTGCGTGGTGGCGCTGGCGGCTTTGGAGTGGTTACAAGTTTTGAGTTCAAGGTCTATCCGCTTCGGGAAGTCCTCGCCGGTATCGTAATCCGCCCCGCCGCGGAGGCCGCCGCCACATTGCGCGAGTTCCGGGACTTCGCGCTGCAGGCGCCCGACGAGTATTGCGGGATGATAGTTCTGGCGGCGGCACCTCCATTGCCCTTCCTTGACGCCGCCTGGCACGGACGGCCGGTGGTGATCCATGCCATGTGCTGGAGTGGCGATGCCGCCGCCGGGCAGCGCACGCTCGCGCCGTTACGGAGCTCTGGTACCGTGTTGGTCGACCACGTCGGACAAATGCCCTACCTGCAATGGCAGCATGTGATGGACGCAGGGGCGCCGCGCGGTCGACACTGCTACTGGAAAACCGCCAGCTACGCGGGTCTCAGTGAGACTACCATTGAGGTGCTTGCGCAGGCCGTCAACAATCTTCCGACGCGCTTGACTGAACTTCACGTACAACACCTCGGCGGCGCAGTGGGTCGCATCCCTGAGGCAGAGACCGCGTTTTCGGCGCGCAGCGCGCAGTTTTTCATCAACATCGTGGGGATGACCGAGTCGAGCGATGAGTTCGCCGTGCTGCGCGCAAAGGTCCGGGAACTGTATAGCCAGCTCACTCCCGAGTCGCTCCCGAGCCTCCTTCCCAATTTCAGCAACGAGGATGATGGTGAGGTGACGGCACGCCTTGGCGCCGCGCAGCGCGCCAGCGTAGTCAGTATTCGCCGACAATACGATCCGTCGGGGGCGTTCGCCAAGCTGTCGCGGTAGAGGGCTTCACTTGGCTGCGGCAGAATCCGCATTCAAGTTCTAGCGTCGGTGCTTCGTCGATCCGGATTTAGTCCGCGAGCGCGCGCTAGCCTGTCACAGCGCGTTGCCGAGTTCCCCTCAACGCGCGCCAGCGAACTTGGGAGAGATGATCTCGTCTAACAGATCAGGTTGTTGTGCATTGCGGACCAAGTGAGGGTTTCGGAGCCCCGCGTGATAGTCGAGGCGCAGGCTGCGCACACTTTCAGCCGCTTCGACGACAAGTTCAATCGGCTGCGTAGTCTTTTCAGCCCTGACAATTGCATCCCGTGCGGCGGAGATATTCCATTTGTTACCGTCGATGGCCACCAGCCGCATGGTTGGCGCAACGCCTGCTGCAAAGGCGGCAGACCCGTTCACGACATCAACGACTACCCCGTTCGACTTCACCCACAACCCAAGCGACAGACTGAGGTTGTCCGACTCGTCGACTTTCTCTCGTGCGGCGAGAAAAACGTTGGGCTCATCATCGTATTGCAGCGACCAGCCGCTCGCGTTGATGGCGTACCCATTG
>Ga0209006_10000351_pt1 | contig 46687 bp, 67 predicted proteins | sample JacPin_JW_Ref_O2_FD_188567 | JGI IMG/M metagenome (GOLD analysis project Ga0209006, IMG submission 188567) | Forest soil microbial communities from Algoma, Ontario, Canada - Jack Pine, Ontario site 1_JW_Ref_O2 (SPAdes) (version 2) | ecosystem: Environmental > Terrestrial > Soil > Boreal...
GTCTGACGGTTGCGGTATCACCGCGGCGGCTGGGCGGTGAGAAGCATAAGTGCTCGCTAAATATATTGCAATCTGATATATAATAATCCGATGGCTCGCGAGATCAAAGCGGAAGTTAAGCGCCGATTAGTCGGCAAAACACAGGCTATTCTTGCGCGAGAGCTAGGCGTATCAGCGCTTACAGTGCATCAAGCCTTGCACGGCAAAGTGAATCCCTCACCCAAGCTTCTTAAGGCTTTGGGCTATCGCAAGGTCGTAGTGTACGAGAAGGTTGAGAGAGCGGCCCCGTGCGAGCCTGCTGTTAAGCCAAAGCCAGCCATTGGACTGTTCATTCCAGGTAATGAGGGCGCGCCTAGCTATAAACTCTCACCGCAGTTGGTGACGATCGCGCTCAAGTATCAGGTTGCGCCCGGAGTTGAGTGGCCGCGGTTCTTGGCTGCATTGCCTGATCCTACGGACTTGGAGGCTGAGTGGACGCAGTGGTGTCTAGATGCCCGCCAAACCGCTCCCAGAGCCCAAGGTAAGGCGATCGATGCTGAGCCAGCCTTAGAGGCATTGGGCGCACCTGGCGAGCTCTACAGCCATCTAAAGCCCATTCAGCGTGGACCTGATCATCGGCCTGCGCCCTTGATGGGGAATGTGCATCCCGTCATTCCTGAGGAGCCGAAGCCATGAGCATGGGTTTGACACAAGATGAAATCCTTTCTGGCCGCGCGTCAGAGGAAACTAATAAGCGCATAGATTTGAAACTGCGGGTCGAGGCTATTGAAAAGCGATTAGGTCTGATCTTAGGTCCTCCAATGTGTCAACACGGGATCATTCGAGGTCTTTGCAAGAAATGTGATATTTATCAATGACCGATCATCAACAACGCGTTCGCACGGTCATTCAAGCCATGTTTGGACTGGTCAAGCTTACGATGCTGTTCTCGGTTGTTTGGCTGCCTTGGGGGTGGGCAATCTACAAGGCTTTGCACGAATGACAGAAGCTCGATCACGCGCTCGAGCTGCCGCTCTCATGGTGAGGTTGAAAGATCTCGAAGAGCGATTGGAGAAGGTAGAGGCTAGGCTTACTCATCAAGAGTTCATCAGAGCGCTTGATCTACCGAAGGTCTTGAATGTGGGAACGGTTGGGATAGCATCCATCGATGGCAAAAGACCGCGCTAAAGCTCAGCTTCCCGCAAGCTATAACGGCAGCTTCTTCAAAAGCCTCGACATCGAGTCAGCGCTCACCCAGAACGTCCAAGACAGACTCACTCAACTAACTCGAGAGCTTGGCGGCGATGAAGTCATGACGAGCGTGCGAATGTCTCACGTGCGTAACTACATCGCTCTGGGAGTGCTGATCGAGGGAATACTGCATGAGGCTTTGCATGGCCGTGAATACGATGCAGGAGTGCTCACACAGCTCATCAACACCGAGACAGGCATCGGACGCATCCTGGGGATGGAAAGGCGTCCCAGAGCTTTGGATGGCGTTCAGGATCATCTCAGGAAGCGCCGTCCTAGCGAGTCCAGACAGTCCGCGGCAGAAAGTCGTTCCTTGGCAGCAGCTTGATTAGCCGAGTACGTAGAATGGATCAGCTTATGCTTACGCCGAACTGCGCATAATCGCCATTAAGTTAAATGGCAGCTATCAATGATATCAAGAGCTTAGCAAAATGGGATGGTCTGGCTGTCGTTCTTGGGATGGTTCGAGGCTTTCTGTCAGCTCAAAGGGGACCCTACTTCTGAGCCGCCTGGGCGGGAAAGGTTGGCCCTCCTTCTGAACCCTTTACCTCGTTCTGTGTATGCGTATGCACTGACCAGCTAGCTCCAGAGCAGCTTGGGAAGTACAAAGGGGACCCTATCTGCCAAACCGATTCCAGGAGTCCCTGTGAGCCTCAATCTCGTAGAGCTACCTCAGACTGACTTGCGGGACATAGCCTTGCAGATGAGGCGTATGGCGGACTGGGTAGAGAAGTCGGGACGCTCGGAGCTAAGCTGTATCTTCGTTCTGGGCAATGGTGATGGAAGTGTTAACGTTTACGGCTGGGGGACGCGCGTGAGTGCTTTGGAGGCTGCGGGGTGGCTTGCAAGAGCGCAAGCCAAGACCGCAGAGCCTGTCGAGCGGATTGGGACTGAGGCGGGATAAAGGAACTTTTTCTCGTGTCTGACACGCCGGAATCGATAAAGTGCCTGAACATTACAAAATCTTAATCTTTGGGAGAGCGCCATGACTGAAAGAACCGCGGGGGAGATTCTTCTCGCCCAACTCGAGTACGACTGTCAGGAAGCTAAGGAGGCAGTCATACGCGCGATAGAGTCAGGATCCGTATCCGACCAAGCCGAAGCCTTTGAGAACCTCTCCATGAGGACGGTACAGCGCTGGTGGCTTTCCCGCATGGTGAAGGAGCCCGAGAAGCCCTTAGATGCTGCCGAGCTACGCCAGAGGCAGCAGGACCGGGCGTCCTCGTATGCTCTGTGCGCTCAGATCATCAAAGCCCGATCCGGCCCCATCGACCCCGAATCGTTACAGGTCAGCGTCTTGGGTCTCTCAGCCGAGATCAATGCCATCTGGGCGGTGCTGATAGATTCAGCCTTGGTGACGCAGAACGACCGCCATAACTACATGGACGGCTCGGCAACCGAACTCTACGGCCGGGTTCAAGGGATGGCGGCCAAAATAGTCATGCCGGGCAGTAATGGATCAAAGCTCGCCACTTGAGCTCGGGGAGGCGATCCTAGGGTCTATTGAGGATCCGGAGCTATTCGGGGAGCATTTCCTTCCCCACGACACCTGGGGGCCGTGGAAGGTAGTGCTGAAGTGTTTGTTCGGCATTCCTCTTGAGGCGGGGGAGATGGAACTCTTCCAAGCCTCAACCGGCCGCACTACGCCATTCCAGAGCGCTCTCAGAGAAGCCTGGATCATGTGCGGCAGGCGTTCGGGGAAATCCAGAATCTTTGCCCTCATCGCGGTTTGCTTGGCGACCTTCAAGGACTACACGCCCTATCTCGCATTGGGTGAGCGGGCATTGATTGTGGTGATTGCGGTCGATAAGGAACAAGCCGGAGTGATCTTTGGTTATGCCCAGGCATTGATCGAACACACACCGATGCTCCGAAGGATGGTCGAGCGGCAGGACACAAGCTCCATCGATCTTAACAACCACGTCGCCATTGAGGTGCGGGTTGCAAGCTACCGCTCGGTCCGAGGCCGAACCCTTGCCGCAGCATTATGCGATGAAGTCGCCTTCTGGCGGGATGACACCTCGAAGAACCCTGCCGATGCCGTGATGCGCGCTCTGAGGCCGGGACTTGCGACTATCCCCGGTGCTCCCCTCTTGGTTGCATCCTCGGTCTATTCCAAGTTCGGGCTTCTTTACGATTCATTTGTGAAGTACTGGGGGCGGGAGAATTCAAACATCCTCGTGTGGAAGTCCGACACGAAGACGATGAACCCGACTTTCTCTCAGGAAGTGATCGACCGGGCGTATGAGGACGATGCCACAGATGCCGCAACCGAGTATGGAAGCGAGTTCCGTACCGACGTCTCCGCATTCCTAAGCGATGAGGACGTGGATGCCTCGATCCAGCGGGACCGCAGATCCTTGCCGATGTCGATGTCCTTTAGCTACTTTGCCTTTACCGACCTGTCAGGGGGCAGGAACGATGCTGCGGCCTTGGGAATTGCCCATCAGGAGACAGGCGGGAGGATCATTCTCGATCGGTTGGACTGGGTACTTCCTCCTTTCAACCCCGAAAAGGCTGTCGAGCAGTTTGCCCTTGTGATGTCAGGTTATGCTCTCTCCCGGGTGATCGGGGATGAATACGCCGCGGAGTGGGTCGTTCAGGCTTTTGCCAAGCACGGGATTGGCTATGAGCCTGCGGAGTACTCTAAGTCCGAAATCTATTCAGAATGCTTGCCGCTCTTCACCGCAAGGTTAATTGAAATCCTCGACATCAAGCCCCTCGAGGGGCAACTGAGACAGCTTGAGAGACGTCCTCGCACAACCGGTCGGGACTCCATCGATCATCCCCGTGGGGGTCATGACGATTTGGCCAATGCCGCTTTAGGCGCGGCGTGGGTATGCGCACGTAGTGGTGCACAGGTGAATGAGCCGGGAAGGTCTAGCGTGACCCACGCTGAAACCCAATACGACGTGCTAGGACGAGAGAACTCCCCTCAACGCGAGCATCGGGTGCGGGGAACATTTCCCTACCGAGACGATGGCGTATATGCTGCCGAGCGCCAATATGATCCTCTCTCACGCTAATGGCTATTGAGATCAAGCCCTCTCACAAAGGACTTTTCCACAGAGATGTCGGGAAGTCTCCAGGCGCTAAGATCACATCCGCCGACATCGCCAAGGGCAAAGCCTCTTCAGATCCCGCCGAACGAAAGCGCGCCACCTTTGCCGCGAACGCTCGGAAGTGGAAGCACGGTAAGGGCAAGAAGAAGGTCGGTGAGGTCAATGCCAAGCATTCATCCAAACTCTACGGAGCAAAGTAATGGCTACCAGTCATGAGCCGGAACATCAGGAACACGTCACTCATACGAAGGTCGGTAGCGGCCACGGTCATCGTGAATCAGAAGTCTCTCATCCCGTAGACCAGTGGGACCGTCCGCCTTATTCAAGCGAGAAGGTCTCCCAGCATGAAGGCACGATGAAACGCATCATGGCAGGCGGGGAGAACCGTCACGAAGGCCGCGGTGTCGTGATGGAGGATCCTGGCAAGAAGTCCGAGATGCGCGATTCTCCCGTTCCAGGACACGCCCAGAAGCCCGAAGAGGGCATCAGGAGCAAAGCCGGTAACGTCGCGCACTCCGAGGGCATGATCCCCGACCGATTCAATGGCGTCATGGAGCGGTGATCCGCGAGGTATCACTCGCTACTGCCCGCGTCCTTTGCGAACACCTTCTAGCCGAGCATTACGAGGAGGTCGCGAAGTTCAAAGACGTCGCGGTCCTCAAACCCGACTGGGCGCGCTACAAAGAGGCTGAAAGGGAAGGACGACTTCTGATCCTCATCATCTGTGAGGGGAATCGCGGAATCGGGTACTCTGCGAACTTCCTGCAGATGAATCTGCACTATTCGGACCTTCTCTTTGCGCAAAACGACGTTCTCTATCTCTCCCCAGAACACCGTAAAGGCGCACTCGGATACCGCCTTATCCTCGAGACCGAGAAGCGCGCCAAGGAACGCGGGGCGAAGCTGATGCTCTGGCACACGAAGCCCCAAACGACCCTGGAAGCTCTCATGCCGCGGCTGTCGTATGAGATTTTGGACACCATCTGGGCGCGGAGACTTTGAGTGGGCTTCTCGATCGCTGGCGGTATTGGGTTATCGGGCGCTACCGCCTCAGCCGCAGGAGGCGCGATTGACGCGGTTGCAGCAGCAGGACTCTCAGCAGGATTAGGCGCAGCACTTGCCAAACGCCCCGCCCTTCCTCCCTCGCCAGTTCAGACAGCCGAGCAGTTGGGACAGGAGTCTCAGGCTGCCGACCTTGCCGCGCAGAGAAGGCAGTCCGTAGCTGGTGGCTTGGCTTCGACAGTAGGAACTTCAGGCGGTCAGGCTGGCGCTCTCTTAAATCCGACCAACCTCGGCCAACGAACGCTACTCGGTCAGTGATTTATGGCAGCAGGCCCAGACCTTAACCCGCTCAACTTTCCCGACGAAGGGACGCTTCTCGGCGCTGACCAAGGCCCCGGCTCTATCCCCGGCACCGACATGGGCGGGGCGAAGAAGAAAATCTACCAGAAGCGCGGGCAGATTGCGCTTCCCCTCAAAACAAAATACGAAGTTCTCAGAGGTCAGTTGGATCAGGAGCGCGAGAGCTGGCGCGCGCATATTCTCGACCTTAAAAATAACTTCCTGCCCTACCGCACAAGGTGGCTTGATGACGGTGGCTGGCCGAATCTCGGCAACAAAAAGACGAACTACATCATCGATAACACGCCTCAGCTTGCAATCCGCACGCTGTCAGCCGGGATGATGTCTGGGGTTACAAACCCCTCTCGTCCCTGGATCCGCATCAAGACCCACGACAAAGCGCTTTATGAAGCCGATGGCGTTGCGATGTGGTGCGAGGCGGTGACGAATGCAACGCTCGACATGCTCGCCCGCTCAAACTACTACGACACGATGGAGCCGGTGTATCGGGAGTTGGGGACTTTCGGAACAGCAGCTCACGGCTGCTATGAGATGAAGTTTGATTCGAGAGAACCTGAAGCTCCTGTTTTGAACTTCGTCCCCTATACGTGGGGCGAGTACTGGATCAGGCAGGATTCACGGCAGCACGTCCACACCTTCATGCGGGTATTCAGGTGGACGGCGCGTCAGATCATTGAGAGATTCGTAGACGATCCTGAAAACCCCAATGACCCAAAGTGGAGAAATATCTCCCCGACCACGATTGCACTCTGGCGTTCACGCATGGGCGAGCAGCGGATTGAGGTCGTTCATGTTCTTGAGCCGAATGAATATTACACCCCCGGCTCCCCGATGCCTTTGCACAGAAAATGCCGTTCGACTTTCTATGAGCGCGGCGGCAATCCCAATCAGGCGTTGGAGGTCTCGGGTTACTACCAGATGCCGGTGAAGGTTCCGCGATGGGATCTGAACTCCGATGACGCCTGGGGACATTCTCCGGCCATGGACTGCTTGGGAGATGCCAAATCTCTGCAGGTCCAGCAGAAACGAAAAGCCCAGGCGATCGATAAGATGGTCGATCCGCCTCTCATTGGCGATGCGAATCTCAAGAAGACCCGCGTCTCCATGCTACCTGGAGATGTGACGTGGCTTGAAGGCGCGGCGTTGAACAGCTTCGGGCTGAAGTCCCTGTACGAAGTGAAGATCCAACTCGAACCGTTACTTGAGGACTGCAAGGACATGCGAGGGCGGATACAGGCTTCCCTCTACACCGACGTCTTCCAGATGCTGAAGACGATGGGAGAAGAGCTGAAGTCCGGCATCACCGCAACCGAAATCCAGGCCCGAGTGCAGGAAAGAATCTTGGAGATGGGTCCGGTGCTGACAAGATTGAACAACGAACTCTACGAGCCGCAGATCGAGCAGGTTTTAGACATCGGTATGCGCCGCTCACGTTTGGCCTGGCAGTACCTGCAGGCGGGTAAGTCCGTTCCTAACGGGGTTGAGATGATTTTCCCTCCTCCGCCGAAAGCTCTGAAGGGAAAGCCCTTGCGGATCGAATATATCTCGATTCTCTCGCAGGCGATGAAAGCTCCCGAGGTTCAAGGTATTCAGCAACTCGCGACCTGGATATTGCAGACCGCTGGAGTCAAACCTGACGTTTTAGACAAGTTCGACTTCGACAAGGCGGTTGATATTCTAGGAGACAGAATTCCCGTACCTCCCGAGATCATCATCCCGACCGCAGTTGCCGATAAGGTCCGCGCCAAACGCGCTCAGAACGCCCAAGCCCAGCAGGAGCAGTCCGCGGCATTGGAGAAGACGCAAGTCTCAGCTCAGGCGGCAAAGAATCTCGGAGCAGCCCCGCTAGGTCAGGGGAATGCTTTGGAACACCTGATGGGAGTGCAAGCCGGTGGCTCAGCGTAACAAGAAGAACCTCGAGCACTTTGCCGATGAAGTCCCGGCGATCGATAAAGCCCGCGCGCAGGAGGGCGTGGAACGGGATAACGAGCTTGGGGATATGCGCGGACTTCTCACCGATCTTCGGGTGCGCAAGCTCCTGTGGCGTATCATGGAATCAACCCAGATGTTTGTGGATCCGATGAACTCCAACTTCGGTGTGGTGGGCCACTCTTTAGGTCGCGCAGCGGTTGGTAAATGGCTCATGGGGGAGATCATCGAAGCCGATTGCAATGCGTGGCTCACCATGCAGATGGAGCATTACCAGCGACAGCTTGAAAAGGCAGCGCTAGACGCAGCAGGAGAGGACGAGTAGGCTTCGCGGCGTATGGCCGACACTCCTACTGGCGAAAAACCAAACGAGCCTGCAGCGACACCTGCGGTTACACCCGCAGCGGCCCCCGTTAAGACTGACGCTACTCCTGCTGCCGTTCCGGCAGCGACACCCGCAACACCTGCCGCAGCGACCCCAGCTACGCCCGCTGTTGCTGCCGAACCTGCGAAGGCAGAACCGGCAAAAGCTGAACCCGCGAAAGCAGATCCAGCTAAAGCTGAAACGCCTCCTACTGACCCTGCGGTCTATGACCTGAAGGGCAAAGGTGGGCAACCCGTAGACCCGGGACTGATGCAGACGATGCTCCCTGTCTTAAAAGAAGCCGGGATCACACCGAAAGCCGCACAGTCACTGGTCGATACGTTCAACGCCTATCAGGCAAAGCTTCTCCCCGAGATCATGAATCGGGATCTTGAGACGCTGCGAAAAGATCCTGAATTGGGCCTGTTGAACTTCGGGCGCACGCAAGCGCGTATTAATGATGCGCTGGCGGCTTTCAGCACCCCGGATGAGAGGAAAGTCCTAACGGAGATGGGCATCGCAAATAACCCGACACTGGTTCGGATGTTTCACCGCATTGGCACTGCAATGCAGGAACCTCCGCAGACCGATGCCGGGCCGCAGCCGCGCGCACCGAGAAGCACAGGAAACAAGCTTTACGGTGGCTCGGATCTCGTTTCGTCCAAACCCAGCTAGGAGTTAATTCATGGCCACCGTCGGCGGCAACGTACTCACGATCACCGACTTCGCTCAACGCCTCGATCCGGATGGTAGTGTTCCCGATATCGCGGAACTCCTGAACGAGAAGAACGAAGTCCTCACCGACATGCTCTGGTGCGAGGGAAACCTTCCGACCGGCATGCGGACCACTCAGCGCACGGGTTTACCGAACGTCACTTTCCGCCTTCTCAACACCGGAGTTCAGGCGAGTAAATCGACGGTCGGCCAGATCGACGATGCCTGCTGCATCCTGGAAGGCTGGAGCGTCATCGACGAAAAGCTTGCTCAGTTGAACGGCAACGTCGAGGCTCTGCGGCTCTCGGAAGCAAAGCCCTTCCTCGAGGCGATGAACCAGCAGTTCGTCTCGACGCTCTTCTACGGCAATATCTTTGCCAATCCCGGTACATTCCTCGGCATGGCACCGCGGTACGGAGCCATCTCAGGAGCGGTGAACCAGCAGAACATCCTCTCCCTCGCCGGGACTGGATCGACTTGCACTTCCATCTGGCTCATCGGCTGGGGGGAAGATACTATCTGCGGGATCTTCCCGAAGGCCACGAAAGCCGGGCTCTCTCATGAGGACTACGGCATTCAGACCGTTCAGGCACAGGCAGCAGGAGCTGCGGTAGGAATGACCTCGGGCTTCATGAGAGCCTATCAGGACCGATTCGTCTGGGAGCCGGGACTTGCCGTTCGTGATTGGCGGTACGCGGTGCGCATCGCGAACATCAACGTCAGCACCTTGGTTTCGAGCATCACGACCCCGGACATCATCGCGGCCATGTCGCGAAGTCTGGATCGCCTGCCGACCTTGAAGGGCGTGACGCCAGTCTTCTACATGAACCGCACGCTCTACTCGTTCATGAGGCTTCAGGGTTTGAACTACTCGAAGAACGCGATCACCGTTCAGCCGGCGCTCAATCAGTTTGAACTCGGATTCGAGGGCGTACCCATACGCCGGGTAGATCAGCTCTTGAACACCGAAGCGGCTATATCATGAAATATCAACGATTTAGCGCGCAAAGCTAAAGGAGTTTATTACGTTCATAGATAATGAAAACTGCTTTACGACGGGACCGAGTTCCCTGGTGACCCCAGGTTTTGTCCCGAGCCAGTCCTTGAACGGCTTCACCGCCGCAACGACTGCCCTCACCAACGTCATCGATTCAGGCCCATTGGGGGGCCAGAACACGATTGCTCCTGTCCCGAATGCGGGTCGGGATTTCGGCATGGGCTATCCGACGTGGCTGTATCTTTTGTTCGTCACAGCTCCAACCTCCGGTGGTGCGGCGACCATCGACATTCAGCTTGTCAGTTCCGCCGCGGCGAACCTCGGCACCCCGAATGTGATGCTCGATATCACCGGTGGCGCGCAGGCGTACAACGGCGGTAAGTTTGCCGCTCAGACGGCGTTTCGCTTTGCCATGCCGCGTTTCGGCCCGTATGTGGCGACCATCAACCCGAATGGCTGGTTGCGCTACATCGGCATCAACTTCATCGTGGCGACGGCTGCACTCACTGGTGGATCAGTGATCGCATTCCTCACCCGCGACATCCAGGACAACGTTCTGTATCAGGCCGGATTCACCCTTTCGTAGACAGCGCTCTCCTCGATGCGTCCGCGAAACCTAGAGGGGGACAGCCCCCTCATTTTTTGGAGGCCCTATGCTCGTTCGTGCAACCCAACGCGGTTTCTACAAGAGTCTTCGAAGCCCCGATGAGGTCTTCGAGGTTCCCGACCATCTTTACGCGGCAAGCTGGATGACGAAGGTTCCGACCGTTGCCGGTAAGCCTGTCGTCTCGCTCAATGTTCCTTCAGCCGGTGGAGTTCAGCCTACGGCAGTGAAGTCATTGAATGTTCCGACTCCCGCAGAACCTATTCTTGGCTTGCTTAAGAAAGATTCGCCGCCTTCCCCCGCTGCGCCGTTCGCGCCACGCCCGCGCTTCCCGCTCTTCGGGGATGAGACCCGAACTGGAGATAAGCTGCCATGACGATCCGGGTTCAGGCGACGCAAACTGGGTTCTATAACCAATACCTGCACGAAGCCGGGGAAGTGTTCGATCTCATCGACAACGACGATGGGACGATGCCTTTGCGGATGATCCAGACTCCTATCCTTGGGGAGGACAAGAAGCCGATCCCCGGAGAATTCACCGAAGAGGTGTGGCTCGACAAGGAAGGAAATCCGATGCACCGCGACTTCGCTCCCGCAGAGGAAGAAGTGAAAGGCCGCGGCCAGTTCTTCAAGGGCGAGACTTTCAGGCACGGCTGGATGCGCCGCGTGCCCGATGACACCCCGTTAGGCATCTATCCTTACGACATCATGGCGGCACCCAATGCACCGGTTCAGAGGGTTGTGCGGCCCTCTACCGAGCCTCATAACGCCCCCCGCTCAACCCCGATCAAGGGCAAAGTGAGCCGTCAGATACGCGCATGAGAGGGATTGGCTTTCAAGCAGGAGACCCAACCGGGCACTACCGGATATCCCTTGCGACCGGCCTTCTGCCTGCTGCATTAGCTGCAGGTGCGCCGATCTTCTCCTGCCGGTTCTACAACACCATCTTTACCCGAGCGCTTCTCCTGCGCCTTCGGATGCAGTTGACGGTTGTAACTCCTTTCACCGGTGCTCAGCAGATCGGGCTTCAGGCATTCATTGCCCGCGCTTGGACTGCCGCGGACTCAGGTGGGAGTGCGGCGACCTTAACCGGCACCAACAATCAGCAGAACACCTTGGGGGATGTGGCCTCCATTGCCGACATGCGCATATCAGGCACTACCGCACTGACGGCGGGCACCCGTACTTTGGACGCCAATCCTTTCCTGCAGGTGACGGCAGCACAGACTCAAGCCGCGGCTTCTGCAGGCTTGGTGTCAGGCTCCAATGAGTTCCTGGTTTCATCCGATCAGCAGTTCCCGTTCAATTTCCGAAGCGGCTCCAAGACCGGGGATGCCGAAGGTATCGTGATTCAGTCGCCTGTTCTTTTCGGGGCGGCTGGGACTGCGGTGGCTTTGATCGAAATGGACTGGCTTGAGTACAGCTACGTCAGCGCACCCGGAGCCGATTGAGTGTGGGCGGCACTGTCCTTGATGCGTGGAATCTCTCGCTCTCGCGGCTCGATGTCGCGCAGCGCGTTCAGTCGCTGACCGAAAACTCAGTCCAAGCGGGAGCCTGTAACCAGTTCTGGGACCGCGCTCGCAAGCAAGTCCTCGAGCAGTGCTACTTTAGTTTTACGACGAAGGCCGCGGCGCTCGCACTTCTCCTCGATCAGGAAACCCTGACCGCAACCTCTCAAATCATCTATCCAGGCTGGCGGTACATCTACTCCCGGCCTGACGATTGTCTCAAAGCCCAATGCGTGACGACGCAGTTCGGCATCCGCGCCTACCCGAACATGTCCTACTGGTGGCAGAACAGTAACGTTACCTTCGGAACCCGCTGGGGGCCTTACCGACCGCCGTGGAAAGAGTGCATGGATGAGGTGCAAAGCCCTCCTGGTCAGTCGATCGATATCCTGACCGATCAGGACGGGGCATGGCTCATCTACACGACAGATCCTCCGAACGTCACCATCCTCTCCGAGACGCTTCTTGATTGTTGTGCGTGGAATCTCGCAACGATGATCGGGGGACCGATCTCAGCGAACCAGAAGGCGAAGGAAAACGCCATGAAGATGTTCCCGATGGCGCTCTCCCGAGCTTTAGCCCAGAACCTGAACGAGGAACAGCCCGACCCATACCCGGACAGCCCCAGTATCCAGTGCAGGCTCTAAATGTTCGAAGAGCCGCTGTACCCCCATCAGCCAAGTTTCTCCAAGGGCGAAGTATCCCCTGATCTTTATGGGCGGGCAGACCTACAGGCGTATTCCTCAGCTCTTCGCACCTCGCGAAACGCTTTCATCAAAACCGAAGGCTCTTGGAGCAACCGTCCGGGTACTCAATATCTGGGCAACGCGGTCAACGTCACGGCCAAAGGCTCGGTCCTCATTCCGTTCGTCTTCTCGACGACTCAGAGCTACGTGCTTGAAATCGGTGTGGGAACCGCTCAGATCTTTTCAGACGGTGCACTGATTACCACTCTTGCCGTGCCGTGGCTTCTGTCGGAGCTGCCTTTCCTGCGCTATACGCAGTCTGCCGATACCTTGACCGTAGTGCATCCCAATCACGTACCGCGGCAAATCACCCGTACCAGCGCGAGTGTTTTCAGCATTGCCTTTTTTGCCTACACGAACGGTCCCTTCATTCCCCAGAACACCGATGGGACGACCTTGGTATCTGCTTCAGGAATTACCGGAACCGTAACGCTTACCGCAAGCTCTGCAATCTTCAATGCCAACCATGTCGGAGCTTTGTTCTATCTTGAGCAGCAGGACATCACGCCCATCACTCCGTGGACTCCGGAGACCTTGTTCGAAACCCCGACTAATCCTGTGGGAGTGCTGACCTATTCGAACCTGAAGAACTACAAGTGTGTCGCGGTAAACTTAGCCGGTGGCGCTACGAGCTTTTCTACCGGCACCGTAGCGCCGGATCATACCTACGGTACCCAGTGGGACGGAATCGGACAGGGACTTACTGGGCTTGCAGGAGACGTAGGAGTTGCCTGGCAGTTTCAGGACTTCGGTTACGGTGTCGTCAAGATCACAGGTTTCACTGACTCCATGCATGTGACGGCGGTGGTGCAGCCGGTCATTCCGGGACAACCTGCTTTGTTGCCCGCAACGGTCGTCGGTCCTCGGGCGGTTGCTGAGGGACCATTTACCTTTACAGGCGATGGTGTCACCACGACCTTTGGCCCGCTGACTGCCGCAAGCAGCACGGATCCCAATAGGTTCTTCGTCACTCTTGCCGGGGTTTACGATCAGCCTCCGAACTACACGATTACCGGGACCACCATTGTTTTCCTTTCTCCCCCAGGGAATGGAGTAGCTATTTCTGTCTCTCAGGTGAACGGTCTTTATGCGACGAGCTTCTGGGCTTTTGGAGCTTTCAGCCCGGATCAAGGCTACCCATCGACGGTGAGTTACTTTCCAGACCGCTTGATCTTTGCCGGTACTCCCTCTCAGCCGGTGGGGGTTTTTGGCAGCCAGACGAGCCAGTACACGAACTTTGCCATCAGTAACCCGGTGGTGAACTCCGATGCCTTCACGATATTCCTGAACGCCCGGCAACTGAATTCCATCTGCGATTTGATCCCGCTGCAGGATTTGATTGTCGGTACGGCCAATATCATCTGGCGACTCTGGCCCGGAATCAACGGCACGGCTTTGGGGCCTTTGTCGATCGATGCCACTCCCCAGGCTTTCGTGGGAGAGACTTCAAGCTGCGCTGCGGTCCTGTACGGGGATTCTGTGATCTACGCCATCTATGGCGGACGGCGTATCCGGGATTTGATCTATCAGTTTCAGTTCGACAAGTACGTCGGAGCTGAGCTTACCGCTTACAGCAGGCATTTGGTTCCCTTCGGGACGTACATCGTGAAGATGGTGTATGCACCGGATCCCTGGGGGCAACTCTTCGCGCTACGCAATGACGGGGCGCTTCTCACCTGTACCTATGTGCGGGATCAGCAGATGATTGCCTGGTCTCGGTGGGATACCCAAGGAACTTTTGAGGATATCTGCATCGTTCCCGAGAACAACTCCTACGCGCTTTATCTTCTTGCCAACCGGACGATTCAGGGTAAGTCCGCCCGCTATGTCGAGAGGCTTAATCAATGGGAATGGGCGACGATCTACGATTATAAGTTCTCCGACTGCTCCCTAACCTACGACGGTAGGAACACCTCTCAGGCTTTGATGGTGCTGACCGGGGGGACTACTTGGCAGGCGGGCGATACCGGAACTTTGACCGCGACTTCAACTGCGGGCTGGACGAATTTTCAAGCCTCCGACGTAACCCTTGGAAATGCGATTCAGCTTTTCAACGGCGCGCAGACCGTGGAGGCTCGAGTCCTCATCATCGGCTACACTTCTCCCACGGTCGTGAGTGTGCGGTTTATCGATCCCATTCCGCCTGACTTACAGGCGCAGGGACTCATTACCTGGACGTTTGCGAGAACTTATTTCACCGGAGCGACCCAGCTTGCAGGCCAGATGGTAGCGGTGCTTGCGGACTCGAATGCGATCAGCGGCACGAACGGAGTGCCTGTTTTACAGGTGGCGAATGACGGTAGTTTCACGCTTCCTAACCCCTGCGGAGTCGTCACCATTGGCCTTCAGTATTTCTCAGACCTTGAGACCTTGGCTTTGAATCAGCCGGGGATCGAGACTGTTCGGGAGAGAACGAAGGGCATGCCGGGAGTATTCTTGGACGTCCATGCAACCCGCGGGCTTTTGACGGGAACAGATTTCGTCAACATGAGCGGCATCAAGGAGCGTGCGTTTGAGACTTACCTGCAACCCACGAACCTGCAGGAAGGCATCATCACGAACCGCATCGATACGGATTTCTCGACCGAGTGCCATATCTGTGTCCGGCAGCCTTACCCGTTGCCGGTGACGATTCGCATGGTGATTCCGTCCGTCAATGTGGGAGTGCCTGCAGGATGAGAAAAATCATCCTCGTGGCATCGAATGCCCCTCCGGGGCCGGTGGTTCCTCCCCCGCCGCCACCGATCTTTGCGCCCTCGCTCGTAGCGCAGGCGGTGGGGACTGCGATAGTGAATTTCACCGGTACCCCTCCAAGTCCTCCACCGACTCCTAGTACGTTTACGCTGCAGTTCGGGACTTCAACCTCCGGGCCTTTCTCGTCGATCACGCAAACAAGTCCCAACTTCAGTGAGACCGGTCTTCTTCCGAGCACTCAGTACTTCGGTCGATTGAACTACACGACAACGGAAACCCCTCCGCGCACGAGTGCATGGTCCGCATTTGCCAATGCAACGACTGGGGCAACCCCTCCAATCCAGACCGGGATTCAATGGTATCCCGGCGACTACATGGGATTGGGATTGACGAATGATCTGCCGACGCTCTTAGGCCAAATCGATCAAGTCGCATCGACTGCTCAGTCAACCGGTGCAGATGTCACTGGCATCTACCTCATCCAGCAATGGAACTGGATGGAGTTCGCGGAAGGGGTTTACACGCAAGGTTCCGGACTCTCAGCTCAGGGCATTGCAGCGATTCAGCAGATTTTGGCGAAGTGCGCAAGCTACGGCTTTCAACTCATTCTTGGTATCACGAGCAAAGTTTTCAGCACCAGTACTATCACGACAGATACTGCAACTCCGCCGTATTTTCAGACGACCAAAGATTCAACCGGCGCGTTGCCGCTTTATTTGGTATCCACGAACATCAGCAGTACGGGTTATCTCGCCGCAATGGCGAAGAACTATGATTCTGTAGTCACACAGCGCCGCATTGCCTGGGCGAATGCCTACGGAAAAGCTTTTGACGGCCAGCCGTTCTTCTACGGTATCCGTGATTGCGATGAGACCTCAAGCGGTCTCTACAACGGCGATCAGAATTACAATTTGCAGGTCGGGCAAATGTGCGGGGTCAATCCTACCGGAGGCGCGGTCTCTCCGACTTGGGGGACAGGATATCGCGCAGCCTTCCCGACGAGCTATATCAGCTACACCACGAACTTCATGAATGGGACGCCGGGAGTCACAACAACCCAGTTCCAAACACTTTTCACGAACTCTATCCCGCAAGCCATCGGTCAGGGAGGCCCGGACAGTTCGGCAAATCTTTCCCAGCCGAATGACATGCAGGTTTTCAACGGATATCTGGGCGGAATCGACTACCGCCTGCGTATTCCTTTCACTCAAGAATTACAGAGCATCCGCGGCGATCAGTCGGTTTCGATGCTGTCGGTGACGAACTTTTATTCGGTGAACGGCTCCCTCGCTCTCGGTGGCCAGTGCTTCCCCTCTCACCGTCTATGGGGTGTGTTCTTTGGTTCCCTGCCTGTCGCAGGAACGGGAGGGGCAACGATCACATGGAACCTGCAGAACGTCTGTCAGTTCCTTGCGACCTCGAAACCTCCAATCAACACGGTAAAGCCGACAAGCTACGCACCGATATTCAATTACTACATCGGCCCTTCGGGCAGTGATAGCAATCCTGGCACTCAGGCGAGCCCTTGGGCGCTGACAGCCATCAACACCAAGCAATCAACCTATGCGGGAAAGTCCGTAGGAGTGCTTCCGGGAACTTACAATTGTCTCTCCCTCGTCGGTGGAAGCTATACAGGGGACTTTTCGACCCCTGCATTCTTCATAGCCGGAGGAACTGCTACCTCTCAGACCGTCATTCAATCTACGGTTGCGTTGGGAGCCATTCTTGACGGCGGCGCGAATGCGACGAACAACCCTAATGGGCAACCGTTGATCGGCAACGTCGGAACTGGATGCCAGTACATCACGCTCGACGGTTTTGAAATCAAGAACTGCTTTAACCGGGCGGTGTCATTCGGTGTGACGACAGAGGCTTTTGGTACTCAGCCGACTCAATTGGCATCCGGCCTTCTCGTGCAGAACAACTACGTACACACGATCACGAATACGCTGCCTGCCGCCAACACGACCGCCATTACGGTCTACTCCTCGAACGGAGCAATTGTTCAGAATAACTATGTGACCGATATCCAGGACACTACGGTGCGCGGCGATGCGATTGAGATCTGGACCTCCATCAATAGCATCGTGCAGTACAACACGGTCATTGCTCAGGGCGTTGGGATGTATGCGGGGATAGTGAACAAGAATCAGTGGAACTGGAACAATACGATCAGGTTCAACTATATCGACCTGACTCTTGCCGGTACTGGAGCCAATCAGGGCGGCATTGTGATGGATTCCAATGGCGCTGGGTCAACGGTAGACATTGCGAACAACAACATCGTGATTGCGGATTATCCGGTAGGCTCGTATTTGATTGTGACCGGGGCTTTTCCAGCCTCAGTTAATCAGCAACGCTGGTTCAACAATACCTTCATTGGGATTCCGAACGAAAGCAACGTCGGCTTCTACCGGTTAGGTGCCCCCGGCACGATGACGTTCTTCAACAATATCTTTGTTCGTGGAACGGTTGGGTACAGGGGAGATGTGGATATCTCAGCAAGTGCTGCTGCGCTCATGGACTACAACTGCTATCCGGCCTCTCCCAAGCTTGGGTTGACGGCAGATGGAACGCAGAATAGCCCAGTAGTTTATAACTCGACTTCTGCTTTAGGCGCGGCGCTGCCAAGTGCTTGTGTGGGCAAAGAAGCTCATTCAATCATGACCAATACGCCGGGTTTTGTAATGACAGGAACCTTGGCAGCGCAATATCAGTTGGCGAGCGGGAGCGCCGCACAAGGCAAAGGTAGCACCACAGGAACGACTGCCGGTGTTGCTACTGACATGGGCGCATGGGGGAATGGGGCTTTGAGAATAGGTTGTAACTTTACGCCATGATCGCGTTGCGTTCATTCGTGGCTTTTGCGACCGGGTTCAATACCACCGTAAGCCCTGGAAGCATGCCTGCGGGCTGGCAACCCGGAGATGCTTTGATCTTCTCGACCTTCGACGATCAGGCCGCTAAGACTCAGAGCACGGCAGGCGGTGGAACTGGCGGCCCTTATCCCCTTCTCTCTCAGAACACGAATGCACAAGCGTGTAATCACTGGGGGCGCTTCGCGGTGTCCGGGGATTTGGTTCCGAGCTTCAGCATGAGCGGTTCAGCGAACCAAACCTGTATCCTCTCGGCCTGGACGGGAGTGGGGACGATGGGTTCTGCTGCCGGATATGACCGCGCGACCTCATCGACCCAGCAGATTCTGTGTCAGTTGGGCGCACCGGTTACCCCGTCCGTTCCCGGTTGCGCCATCATTGCAGGCGGCTGCCGGGTAAAGACCTCAACTGGGGATGGAGAGAGCGCGAACATCCTCACCAATTTCACGAAACTTGCCCAGAGCATCCCGAATGGGGCGACAGTGGCTGCGGTCCTGAACTACTGGATACAGACGACTGCCGCAGCTTTCGGCAGCAGTGCCCAGACGACGACTATCGGGGATACGGCGGGGGATACTTCGGCCTCCTACATCCTCCTGACACCCGCTCTGCCTTCCAATCCGATGGTTCCTCAGCCGAAGAAACGGCGTATCTTCCTACCCATATTTTTCCCAAGGAGCTAGACCCATGATTATCGACTGTGGCCAGGCGTACACCGCAACCGCGGATAACCTGTCCGTTCCGACAACGCCTTCCGCGCTCGATCTTCTGCAAGTGGTCGCGGGAAGCTTCCCAGTCCTCATTACGAGGATCTACGCGAGCTGTTCTGTTGCCCCTACGGCATTCCAGCGCATCATCGCTCTGCGCCGCTCTACGGCCTCCACAGGCGGTGGTAGCGTCACTGTGAACCCGCAGGGTGCGGGAGGGCCGGCAGCGGGCTTTACGGTGAACTCCATCTGCACGACCTTGGGTACGGCAGGAGTGAATCTCGACAACCAGATCTGGGCGCAACCTGCTCCGTATCAGTTCGACCTCACGCCGCGGGGAATTCTCATTCCGGCGAGCGGGTTTTATTCGCTCTACCTGCCGGTCGCTCCCGGAACTTCCTATGCCGCGGACTTCACCATTGAGGCCATCGAAATCAAGTAATGGAATGTACAGCATTAACGCTACGGAAGTATCCGCGGCGCGCGGTGCTGCTCACCATCTTTGCGCCGCAGAAACGCTATGCGCGGCTAGAGGCGATTGGCAGTCCCTTTCGCACCCTGAATTACATGCCGGTGTTCGTTCCTCACAAGCGCCATCGGTTCGATCCGTTCCTGTTCTTCACCTCCGCGCCTCCTGCAACCTTCACCGTCCCGAATGTGGTAAATCCTGGAGGGGTTCGCCAGACACAGGCCGAGGCGATTTTCCTCCTGAATGCGGCGGGGTTTCTTTCAACTCCGATCAATTTAGCTCCATCGCTTTCCGTGCCAGTTGGCTATGTGATTTCACAGTTCCCGACCGCAGGGACGGTGGTGAGTACTCCGAGCACGCCGGTTGCGCTTCTGGTGTCTTCGGGGCCTCCTGTTCTGACGCCGGTATGGGTAAAAGCCGTAACCCAAGGTTATTACAAAGGTATCTATCGGGAGATCGGGGATATCTTCGAGCTAGACAGCTTGAGCGATCTTTCAAGCTACCTTGTCGATCAGGTTCCGGGGACAGCGGACTCCCCAGTCTATGGCTGGATGATGCAGCTTCCCGGTAATCCCATGCCTATCTTGGGCTACTCCTCTCAGCAGCGAACAGGTTCCACCATGCCACGTCGGACCGTTTTGTAAAGTGGGCTTCTCAACCCCACAAGCCGGGGGCGGGATGATTAGGGCGGGAGCCGATATTGCCGCAGGCGATACCCGCTCTAACCTCGAAAATGCCAATGCCGAAATCGCCTCCCAGCAGGCGAAGTCTGAAATGGCCTCCGGTGCTTATGGTGCAAACCTTGCCCGGCAGCGCGGAGCCAAGATCACCGGCCAGCAGGTCTCTGCTATTGGTGCAAACAATTTACAGCAGACCGGCACACCCTCTGCTGTCGTTGCCGATACCGCAAGAGCTTCCGAACAGAACGCCCTGCAAACCCAGAATAACGCTTTAAGACGCGCATGGGGATTTGAGGTGCAAGGAGCATCCGATAAGGTTCAAGGGGATCTTGCCGAGCAAGGAGGTATCTTGAGTGGAATAGGCTCCTTGGCGAGTGCTGGCGGCAGTATCTACCGCTATCAGAATGCACCTTCGGGAACGTAATGGCTCAACGGCTTCTTCTCAATCCCGACACTCAAGAATGGGTCTATTACGGGGATCCGCTCTACACAACCCTGCAAGCTGCGGATGCGAACTTCACAGAGCTTTATAACGCAGACGGCCTTTTGCCTATCCCGCCTGGAACCCTTTTGGGCAATGCCTCGGGTGCAGCGGCTGTACCGGCCGCTATTACAGCGTTGCCTTTGGGAGTCAGTACTGCTGGCGGCTCCCCGCCGGTTGGGACTACAGACACTCAAACCCTCACCAACAAGACGCTTTTAAGCATTGGCAGCTCCACCGTCACAACGACCGATGGGTTAACTGCGACTCTTGCCGCGAGATTCGAGGATGTCACGACCATCACGGGGTTACCTGCTGCGCCATCCATTTCTGGACCTGAAATTTTCCCCGCCGTACAGGCGGGAAGCGATGTCAAAGTAACCGCGACGCAGATCGCGGCCTTTATACGCTCCCTTGGTGGAGCTTCTCCCTTTGCGAGCTGGGGCGTACCGGTCATCCTTTTGCCTTCAGCTTTCATCGCCAATAACGGCGTCATCGTCATCGGTCAGGCTCCTTCAGGATCAGCAAACGTCACACTGAGCGCAACAAGTGGCACAGGAGTTACGGCAACATTCGGCGCTGCAACGCTCATTGGTTCCTCAGCCGATGTAGGTCGGGTACTGACGATTTTGGACTCAAGCACGTACCGTTATTTCACGGTCACGGGCAACAGCGGCAGTTCGACCACCATCTGTCAGGGCACGATTAGCGGCGGCACGCTGGGCACGATGACCTATGCCAATAGCCTCATTTGGTTGACTGGTCCTCCTTCGGGTAACACGACGACTTTTTCAGGTCCACTGCCGACAATCTTTGCGAATTGCTATGTGTACCTTCCGGCTGGAGCGATAGCTACAGGTATTCCCGCAACCGGAGGCGCGGTTTATTACGCTCAATTCGTTTCAACTACCGTAGGGACAGTGTTCAATAACGTACTCTCAGGCATCCCGAGCTTGATCGGCTCTCCGACGCTATTTGCGACTACGAGTCCCGGCACCGGATATGCACAGAGTCAGCTCACTCAAACGCTCATCTCCATCAATATTCCAGCAGGCTCGATGGGGAACAATGGCGCTCTCATCTTCGACATCCCAGCCTCAAGCACGGATAACTCCGACACCATTCCCATGACGGCGACTTTCGGAGGTTCGCTCGTTGCGACAAACGGAGGCGCGACATCCTCTGGGGGCTCGCGCGGGGTGTTCCACAGGACAATCAGGAACATGGCATCTCAAGGGATACAGAATATGTTTCCCGCTACTGCCGGGGCGGTAGCCGATTCAGCCGCATCGACGATGGACCCGACTTTCACCCTTATCGACACGACCCAGGCACAGACGTTTGCTGTGACTTCCAGGCTCTTCACTTCCGCCATGGATTACACCGTGATTTACGGCGGACGCATAGAACTTGATTACGCCGCATGACCGACTTTATTGAAGCTACAGGTGCACGCTACGAGACATCGGGCAGCGTGATCTATAGAACAGAAACTTCCGTCACAGCCAGTACAGCTACGTTGCTTGCGTACTTCAAAGCCATCAGCGGACAAAAAGTGTTGAGTGGACAACATGCCTATGATGCTCTGGGAGGAACCCAGCTTCAGCAAATCAATCAGATCATTGCCGCAACGGGACAGGCGCCGGCGATTGTCGGGGTGTTTCTTTCGCGTCCGTTCAGCTCGTTTGATGAGAGTCAATCTGTTGCCACAGCTAATTACTGGCTTTCCCAAGGTGGGCTTGTTTTCGTGTCGATCGTGCCTGGGAATCCGAGCTTAGGCCCCGTGATGGAGCCAGGAGCAAGTCCCAGCACGACAGTTAACTTTGCCAACATCCTGATTCCAGCGACCACGGAATACAATAATTGGCAAACGTATCTTGCCCAGCTCGTAACCATTTTTAAGTCCATCAATGGTCCGGTGCTGTTCCGTCCCTTTCCAGAAGTCAACGAGACGTGGGGCTGGTGGCAGTCACAAGATCCAGGAACTTTTATCACAATCTGGCAGCAGATGCATGCCTACTTGGCTACGAATGGCGTCAATAATGTGCTGTGGGTCTATAACGTAGGGTCGGATGAGTCCAATAACACGACCTACCTTGCCACTGGGTATGTCGATATTTTGAGCCTCGATGCCTATCCGCCCAATCCCGGTAACTTTGCTCATGTCATCGGACAGTTCCAGCAATTGGGATATCCGGTCATGTATGCAGAGATGGGCATGACTCCAGGCTCCCCTACGTTCTTTGGTGATAACAGTCAGCTTCTTGCAACGGTGCAGACATTTTCTCCATCAGTTTTCGCGGTGGTCGTTTGGGATGATAATGACGCGCTGCCGAACCAAAACGGCATGGGGGCATTTATGAGCAACCCCAAGATTGTCAATCGATCTGGCTTGCCGCATTAGGAAAGACATCATGAAATTTAAACCTCTTATTCTCTTGGTTTTTATTCCTTACGCATGGGGCCAGCAGCAGCTTCTCATCAGTCCGTACTCGCAAAAGGGCGTGATTTATAGCGATCCGCTCTATACGACTTTGCAGGGTGCAGATGCGAACTTCACCCAGATTTTTGGCTCTGGCATTGCGACAGTTCCATCTGCTGGGCAAATTCTTGTCGGTAATTCAGCAGGAACCGCTTATGTCCCGCGAGCTTTGTCGGGAGACTGCACGCTAAGTTCCATTGGTGTAATCACCTGTCCTACAGGGGGCAGCGGAACCGTTACAAACGTTGCGTTTAACGATGGTTCAACGACGCCGCTTTTTGTCATTACAGGCTCTCCTATCACGGCAAGCGGGACGCTGACGGAAACTCTTGCCACACAGCTTGCCAATCTGGTGTTTGCAGGACCCTCTACGGGTACAGCAACACAACCGGCTTTCCGTGCGCTGGTTGCTGCGGATATTCCCACTATTCCTTCAACCCAAATTTCGGGCTTGGGAACCCTTGCAACGCAGAGCGGCACCTTCTCGGGCACGAGTTCCGGCACCAACACCGGGGATCAGACGATCACCCTCACGGGCGATGTGACCGGATCAGGCACGGGTAGCTTTGCCGCGACCGTCAAGGGCATGAACGGCACCTTGCTATCAAGTCTTAACACAGGACTTCTCAAGAACACGACTGGAACCGGTGTGCCGTCAATTGCGGTGGCAGGCACGGATTACCTCGCTGGCACTGCGCCTGTGAACATTCTCGGCGTGACCGGCACTGCGATTGCGATCAATGCAACCTCGCCTGACACAAATGGCACCGGTCTTAACATCAAGCTAGTCGGCGCTGCTGCAACTACAACGGGAGTAGGCGGTGCGGCAAATCAAACTGGCGGCGTGGGTTGTTGCTCTGGAGACGGCGGCAATGGCGGTCAGGTGGGCGGTACAGGTGGAGCGGGCAGCGGCACAGGTGCGGGAGGCGGGGCTAGTTGGACTGGCGGCGCGGGGGGAGCGACTGGTAATGGTGGCGCGATCGTTCTTACGGGCGGCGCGGGGGGCGCTACGTCGGGCAGCAGTGGTGGAGTCACGATCAAAGCTGGTGCAGCCGGTGGAGCTGGCACGCTCGGTTCCGTTGGCATTAATGTCAACACCAATTCAGCGACCAATATTGGCACTGGCACGGATACGAGTCTTGTGACAATAGGCGGCGGCTCGAATGCTGTGACGGTCAACGCGACTACCCTTACATTGCAGGGTGCAGCGTACAAGCCAGTTCTAACCGGCACCACGGGGAGCATTGGTGGGAGCGCACTTCTTGCAGGGGCATGCTCAACCGGTACTGTATCCATCACTGGAGCCACAACGGGCATGGCCGTGGTGGCCACGCCGGTCACTTATCCCACTGCCGGAAACTTCTGGCAGTCGTATGTGAGTAGCGCAGGCGTCGTTACTGTGGCGGTGTGCGCGGCGGTTGCCGATACGCCCACGGCCTCAGTTTATAACGTCCGTATTATTCAATAGGCGTGCTACAAGATGGCGGTCGTCCCCAACGATGAAATTGCAACGACGGCCCAAGATCCTCTCCCTGGCCGTGCCTATCCGCGCTTCTCGGATGACGCTTCTCCCGCATCTTTCGGTGCGGGATTAGGCGAGGGAATAGAGAAAGCTGCCGGGGATTACGGTCAGGTTCAGCTTCAGCAGGCAGCCCAAGCCAAGCAGCTTCAGGACAAGGCGAATGCGGATGCGGACCGGGTGCAAGCCGCAAACGCTACGACCCAGATCTCTCAGGCCCGTAACAGTATCCTTTTCGGCAAGGATGCCACAGACCCGAATGCGCCTCCCGATCCCACAGCAGTTTACCGTCAGAGCGGCAAAGCTCTAGCGACTCTTCCCGCCGATGCAATGGACCGCTTCAACGGCGCGGCCGATGCGATCACGCAGGCTCTGCCACCGCATATCCAGTCGATGCTCGCTGAGCATGTGGCGGGGGAAAAGGACTCTTTCGACCTACAGGTTCACCGCTATCAGTTCGAGCAGAGTAACCGCGAGGCGACTGAAGCCTTCAACAACGCAGGCACTCAGGCGATAGCGGACGTGGGATTGAACTACCGCGATCCCGCAGCAACCCCACGAGCCTTTCAGATGATCCGAGCGGCCGGAGAATCATTAGCCGAGCAGGGCGGCAAGGATGCCCTTAAAGCCTATAACGATGGCGGGTACAGGAAGGACTTCGACAAGATTCTGGAGTCAGGCTTGGGCGGATTCCTCGCAGACAATAACGTTGCCGGTGCTCAGAGATATCTCAATCAGTACAAGGGCGAGCTTTCAGGCGGAGAGGTTCGCGAGACCCTGCAGAACCGCATAACAGCCGCAGGGGATCGATTGGAAGCTAAGCAGAAGGAAGGGGCGCAGGATGCCTATCAGGACGCTCTGAAGGGTGCTCTGAACGGTATACCGGGGTCAGACAGACTGGTGAGTGACGTACAGCTCCACGCCTTGCGACCCAATGACGTAGCGCGGCAGAGGCAGTTTTTGACCAACGCGATGGAAGCCGGTTCTTCCGAGAAGCGCTACGACACCATGACGCCCTCGGCTATCGATGCAGATCTCTCGGCAAAGAAGCCGACGACCGCCGCTCCAGGTCTTGCAAACGAGCTTGAATTATATAATTTGCAGCATCAGGCCGCGAAGAACAGTCTTGACCGCCGTGCTGCAGACCCTGCCGCATTTGTCTTAAGCACAGGCCAAGGCTGGCAACCGCTAGATCTTTCGAAGCCTCTCGCGTCTCAAGACACGACAGGGGCTTTGGCGCAGCTTAAGACCCGTGCGAATACGGCTCCCGATATCAGCGAGCGCTTGGGTGTGCCGGTCCCGCTTCTCTCGAAGTCTGAAAGTAAGGCGCTCGGTGGGCAGTTCGCCTCTCAAGGTCCTACGGGACAATTGAACCTTCTCACCGGCTTGCGACAAGGATTACCGACCGACGGAACTTATGAAAGCGTCCTGCATCAGATCGCGCCTTCATCTCCGGTCGCCGCGGTGGCTGGAATGATGGTGGACCGTCCGACAGATCGAGCCGCACCGACTTGGTATAACCCAAAATTCTCAGCCGACCCACAGGTCGCACAGAGGATCCTCCAGGGTGAATCGATCCTACGAGGCAAGGGCGAAGAGGCTGCCGGAACCGCAAATGACTCAGGGGTTTCGAAGAGTGGCTTTGCCATGCCTCCTGACAAGGAACTGATGCCTGCGTTCAAGAGTGCTGTTGGGGGCGATGGTTCCGATATGTTCAAGGGTCGGCCGCAGAGCGCAGAGCTTTACTACCGAGCCTATCGCGACTATTACGCCGCAGCAGCTTCCGAGAAAGGTAAATCGCTGGGTGAGTTCGATGCCGATATTGCGAAGGAGGCTGGAGATAAGATCTTCGGGCAAGATGGCGCGACGACATACAACCACACGAACCTAGTCGTTCCTCATGGAATGGATCCGTCACGCTTTGAAGGCACGATGGATAAGGCCGTGCAAAGCTCTCTCTCGGATGCAGGCTACAAGCCGGGGCAGATTGCGGCTTTGAAGGAAATGCCTATCCGGGAAATCGGTCCTACGCTCGGGACTGGGCGGTATGTGATTACCAGAGATGATGGCTTACCGCTCAAGACCCCAGACGGCAAGGACACCGTGATTGTGGATCTTCATAAGCAGTTCTCTCGAGCTGCGGGGCCGATTGAAAGACCCTCCGCAGAAGCCCAGGCGGCTGTGGATAAACAGGTGGCTCAAGCGCCATGAGCCTATTCGACGAACAGAATGCCGCGGAGTCGGATTACCTGGACGGTCCCGGCTTCACAGGCAACGACATGCATCCTTCGACTTTCGAGGGACTGACCCCTATGACGCCTCTGAAGGGCGCATATTCCGGGGTAGCTGAAGGACTAGGGACGGTGGCTAAAGCCGCTCCAGGGGCTTTACAGTCGGCTGAGCGCTTCATTGCAGGGGTTCCGGACTCAGGACCCGACGAACCGTGGAAAGCGACCGCCGATGAGATGGCGGATACGTTTGCTCAAACCGCTAAGGCTCAGGCGAAGTCCATGATGCCGGATCCTGAAGTGACGGGTTCCGGAACGAACCTCATCTTCGGCTTTGCGCATGCGGCCTCTCAGGCTATTGCCGCCACGGCAGTTACGAAGGACCCGATAGAGGCTGCCCCACTCTTCGGCTACCTGCAAGGCATGGGACATTACCGGGACCTGAAGGACCAAGGGGTCGATGAGGACACCGCCGAGCGGGCGGGGAAGCTTGAAGGCTTACTCTCAGGAGCTTCGTTCCTGGCTCCTGCGGGCTTACCGGCGAAGTGGCTAGGGGAGATGACTCCTGCCATGCAGGCCGTCACCCAGCTCACCACGGGGGCTTCCGTGAATACCGGAGTCGGGATGGTCAGTCGGTATCTCACCGCGGACGCTTTGACCAAGGCGGGGTATCCGGAGCTTGCCGAACAGAATAAGGTCGGAGATGGCGAGGCGATCCTCGCAGACATGCTCTCCGGGGCCTTTTTCGGCGGCATGCACTTCTGGGCGGGTCATACCCAGACGATGGCTGATACCGCCAAAACCTTGGCCGAGGATGGGGTTCTAGACCCCGCCATCCGTGATGCTGCAAAGGTCGCACAGGACCAACGGGAGATGTCGATCGACCGCGCTCCAGGAGTGCCTGTGGATGCCCAAGCGGTCTCAGCTCACCATCAGGCTCTAGAGAAAGCTTTGGCCGATCTGGGACAGGACAAGCCCGTAGATTTCGACGACATGCATATCCTTGACGGAGCGACTTTCGCCCGCCAGCCGCAGGATGAGATTATCGATGCTCACTCCCGAGCGATCATCCATCAGGAGTTCATGGATGCTGGGGTGCTGTCGGAGTCCTCCAAGGTCGATCAGTTGGATGCGGCATTGGAAGGCAAGTATACCGAGCGACCGGTGAAACCTTATGTTGGTGACGTGACCGTTCCCAAGGATGACGGCACCACGCAATCAGCCGAAGAGGCGACCGTTCAAGCCAAAGAGACAGCCGCGAACGACGAAACACCTCAGCTTTTGAAAGCAGCTTCCGACTGCGTAGGTCGCATATGAGTATCCGTGAAGACTGCCGCGACTTCATGACCGAGCAGTTGGGCCATGCGATCTCGGATAACAAGCTTGACGATATCGAAGCCCGTGTCAGTCGCAACATGCGCCAACTTGGACGGGAGGATCCTGAAGCCTGGCAGCAACTTCCCTATCACGAACGCGTACAGCAAGGCGCTGCCGCCGCCGCCAAGGAAATGGCGGAAGAGTTCAAGCAGCAGCAGTTCAGACTTCAGAAGCAGATCGAGGCTCACCAACGAATTGAGTCAGTCCTTGCTAGTGCGCCGGATCGCAAGGCTGGGGATAAGCTTAAAGCCGTCAGTCGTCTTGACGACTTTGACCCCCGCAGAGCCGAGTACACGAGCGCTCATTCATGGGCGCAGGCGATCCAGAAGGAAACATGGTCTGAGCTGATGCCGCTCTGGAAAGCGATGCCGGGGAACTTCTTTGGGCTTTTTGAAAACAAGGCTGGTCACGATGCGCTGTGGAAAGAGCTTCACCATGAAGACAGCGGCAACTCGACTGCCAAAGCAGGCGCTGCAGCGTGGCACAAAGTCATGGAAGAGAAGCGCCAGCGCATGAACGACGCAGGCGGCAATATCGGAAAGCTTCAGAACTACGACATGCCGCACCACAACAGTCAGTCGCGAGTAGCCGCGGCCAAGATCGACAAGTGGACTGCGGATACGTTGCCTGAATTGGATCGCGCGCACTACATCAATCCCGATGGCTCTAGGATGTCGAACGATCAGATGCACGAGTTTCTGGGACATGCGTTTGATTCGATCATTACTGATGGCCAGCAGGACAAGAATGAAGCTGGGAAGAATGTGGCAGGCCACGGAATAATTGCTGATCGGGGTTCAGCTCACCGGGCTTTGTTCTTCAAAGACTCCGACTCCCACGCTCGCTACAATGCAAAGTATGGGGAGAAGAGCTTGCCTAATCTTCTGCTCGGACACATTCGAGGGATCTCTCGCGATATTGCATTGACTGAACGGATGGGACCTAACGCCGAGAGAACCCACGACTTCTTCAATGACCGTGCGCTCTTGGATGAGCTGCGAGAATTCCCAGAAAAAGAAGCTTATCTAAGGTCCCAGCATAAATATAACCAAGCCTTGTTCGATAAGGTCGCTGGCAAAGAAGAGGTAGTGGACTCCCGCGTATCACGTATCGGGCAAGCCTTTCGTAACTGGCAAACTGGAGTCAAGCTCCCCAAGGTTGTTATCACGGCTCTGGGCGATGAATCAGGCATGGCGGCAACCGCCTATGCCAATCGAATCCCTTATGGGGCGATGCTGAGGAACGAATTACGCACTTTGAATCCTGCTGATTCCACCGCTCGCGCTGCGATGCAGCATGCAAGCTTCGGACTGGAAACAACGCTGGGACACTTCAATCGCTGGGGACAGGAGGAATTTAATTCCTCATTCACCGCAAAGCTTGCGAGCACCGTGATGCATCTGTCTGGCGCGGAGCGCATGTGGGCTGCCCGTCGCGCAGGGACTGCGGCAACTCTCATGTCCTCGATGGGAAGCCTCACTCGAAAGATCGACCACATCGACAAGCTCACTCAGGCCGATCACGGTGTCATCGCACAGAAAGGTATCACTGATAAGACTTGGCAGGTATGGAGACGCGCCGAGGTAGAAGATCAAGGTCCTGACCGACGCACCATCCTGACTCCTAAAGCTGTCTGGGCTATCCCCGATGAGAAGCTCAAAGATCTAGGAAACCCCCGAGCGCTGAAACGTGAAGCTGTCACGCAGCTTCTCGCGCATGCCCACGAAGAGGCTGGGATGGGCGCAATGGATACAGGACCTCGGCAACAGGTTCGAGTTAATCTCGGAAGCCAGAAGGGAAGCTACGGAGGGGAAGCGTGGAGAGCCTTCAACCTCTTCCGGGGATACAGCTTCTCGATGATGATGAAGCACTGGGGGCGTGCGGCAAACCAACCCGGTGTTTACGGGAAACTTCGGTACATGGCTCCCCTTGCCGTGTATGGAACGCTCATCGCTGCAGCGGGTAATCAGATTCGGAACGTTATCTCAGGACAGGATCCTGACTCCATGAAAGACTGGCGGTTCTGGGGGAAAGCGATTCTGCGCGGTGGCGGGATGGGGTTCTTCGGAGACTTCCTCTACAACGAAGCGACCCAGAACGACAACTCCCTGGCTGCGGGCTTGGGCGGTCCCGCGATGACTTCCCTTGAGGATATCTGGAACATCACAGGCAAAGCCGCCTTCAAGAAGGCCAAGGGCGAGAAGACCGACGAAGGGGCGAATGTCGTCAAGTTCCTACGCAATAACACCCCGATTCAAGGCATGTGGTATACCCAAGCCGCCTTTGACCATATGCTCTGGAACCATATGCAAGAAGCAGCAAGTCCGGGTTATCTCTCGCGCATGCAATCCCGCGCCGCAACCTACGGGAAGCAGTACTACTGGCGTCCGCAGGACACGACTCCTTCCCGACCGCCTGACATGAAACGCGCCATAGAGAGGCCGTCCCGATGACCGTCGCTAATCAAGGCACCTGGTTTCAGTACCTTGCGAACTCCGCCACAACCGCTTTCTCCTTCCCGAACAAGATCTTTCAGGCAACCGATCTTGCCATCACGCTCATCGCCGGGAATGAAACCGCAGCCCAACTGAATTACGTCTTTGCCTACGTCTCAGGAAACACCTTCCAGAACACCGTCCTTGGACTGACCGCGACGGTGAGCAACGTCGATGTGGATAGCGGGGCTTTGGTCACGTTCTCTGCTGCCCCGACTACGGGCTTTACGGTGGACCTCCGAACAGACACTCCGGACACCCAATCGACCTCCATCAAGAATCAAGGTCAATATCTCCCGGACATCATCGAAGAGGCTTTCGACCGGGCTACCCGTATCGTTCAGGACGCATTGCGCCTGACCTACACCTTCGGCATACACGGACCGGATAACGAATCAATCCCGTGGCCAGCCTTCCCGCCTCCTGCTCAGAGGCTGGGATTGACGGTCATGATGGATCCGGTGCAGGGATTGCCGACACTGGGTACACCTGTTTCCCAGATGATTACTGCGGCACTCGTAGGGCAGTTCATCTTCCCGCCCCTTGCGGTTGAGGGAAGCTATCCAGTCGCTCTGCAATATCCTTACGGAAACGTTCTGCGCTACGGCATAGTCCCGAATAACTCAGGAGCCGCGACCAGTAATGCTCAGATCCTCTCCGGACTCCTGAATCCGACCACGCTCTCCTATTCGGGAAAGATCGATTTCCCGAACACTACAGGTCAGGATGTCTATTCCTTCGCCTGTACGTCTGCGACGACAATCCAGATGCAGGGGGTGCAGTGGGAATTGAACGACTGCACGCTTGCGTTCTCAGGTACGTATGACCCGACTTGGAACGGCATCGCATTCATCCGTTTCATCCGTGATGTGACCATAGAGAACGGCAGCATCTCGGTCAATTTCATCACGACCACCGAATCCAATTCCGGCATGGCCATATTGATCGGGAGTCGTTCTGGATATCCGTTTGGCCGATGGCCTGCGGGGATATTCGATCAGGACAATCTCGTTGGAGCGACCCCGCCATTGCCCCCGATGGGGAATAGTGCCGTCCGCAACGTGCGCTTCACGTCCAATAACCCAAGCTCAAGCGGCCCCCCTGGAATCGTGATGATCCTTGGCGGTCTACGTGGAGTTGATGTTTCGAACAATTGGTTCAATGGCCAAGGCGTCATTGAATCAGGGGTTTATTACGAGTTCGGCTTCGCGAGCACCAATGGGCAACCCGGTAATCAGGCGCTGTGGACTTCTTCACACATGTGCGCTTCGCGGTTCAAAGACAACGTCTGCACCAATATGCTCACCACCGGATCAACCGGCTCTGGCATTTCCCTTGTCGGTGCTCACAACTGTGTAATCGATGGTCTGATTGTCGATAGCGCTGTCAATCTCTTCACCTACAATCCCGGTGAGGCTTTGAACTACCGCCAATGGATTCCGACCGATGCGGAAGGGGGTAAACGCGGCATTCAAGTGCGTCGCGTCGTTGGAACCAACCTTTCAGGCATAGGCTTGGTGCTGGCGGGGTCGGAATCCTCTGCAGGAGGCTATCTCTCAGGCGCAGGATTGACCTCAGCTCAGCAAACCGAACTCATGGAGTTTGATGTCGATGGTTTTGCGTTGAATGCCGCGGGAGCCGGGATCAGCGTCACCGGTCCCTGCAGCATCCGAAATGGCATCTGCGATTCTGCTACGGGTTCAGGCATCATCATTTCGGATGATTGCATTACATTCAGTATCGACCGTGTGAAGCTTTTGAATGCAGCGAGTTCCGGCTTGAAAGGCTTTGCCTCGGGTATCTGGCCGACTCCACGTTTGAAGATGGGCACGGTCAAGAACTCCCTCTTTGCCAATAACACCTCCATCGGCGCGAACATGGTGAATTGCCAGTACGTGAAGTTCACCGCCTGCCAGTTTGGCTACGCGCTTTTACGTGATGGCGTTGCCGAGACCGTGCAAACTATCGGCATCAACTGCACGGGCGGTGGGGTGTATGCGGAAGGCTGCTTTGGTGCAACGCCCAGCGGCTCGGGCCACGTGTACAACAACTCCGGCACGCTCACCAACTCCTGCAGCATCCAGGCCCCGCAGGGCGAGGTGACGATCGGTGGGACTTGGGACTTGAACTATGTGGCGCAGGCGACATCGACCGTCATCGGTTCAGCGGCAAGCGTCGTCAACACGGTCAACAAGTACGCGGGTCGCGAAGCGAACGACGTATCGAATCATCGAATCATGGTCGCCATTGGTCCGAACCCAACGGATGCATGGTGGGTGGCGGACGGCTCGACTTCGGTCACGCCTTCGTGAGCCGCGATGGACGGCCGCCCTATGACGATTACGAGGACGACCCGAATACGCGCATCGTGTATGTAAAATCTTCCAATGGAAACGGATGGAATTACTTCACCCAGGCTCTCATGGTGGCGCTTTTTCTCGCGGCGGGCGCGGTCATCTGGAATCTCTCAGGGGAGGTGCAGGTCCTCAAGTACAAATGTCCAAATCAGCCCCTCGAGCGCGGTTATGAATCTCCTAGACAGCCCTGACGCAGTGCATGCCTCGGACGGCTCGCATGTGCAGAGTGTGCGGCTTACCATGCCGCCAGCCAAGGACCTGATGATGGGCACAATCCTCGCTCTCAGCATCGTCATCAACATCTGGCTCATCTACGAATACCGGGACTTTCGTACTCAGGAGTGGCTGAAGAATAACGATCTCACGTTCTTCAAAACGAACGAATATGCGGACCTAAAAGCAAAGGTGCTCTCTCAGGAATCTCTCATCAATTCATACGGGCTTAGGCAAGCCTGCAAGGAGAAATGAAATGTCCGGCGACGGTGGAATAATCGTAAGAAATGCAGCCATGCAAGGTCTGAAAGACCCTCTCGTTCACGGCGCTTTGCCGCCCGACATGGCGAAGAAGCTCGACGCCATCTTTGCGGCTGATCCGGGGACTTGGAATCCCCAGCAGTGCGCAAGCGTTGGTCAGGCCATGAAGTGGGCGCTCACGAATCTGTGATATGCCGGACGCGAAAGGGCACGACAGCGTTACTCTGCGTGAGTACGTGGATATGCGCTTCGAGGCTTCCAAGGAAGCTATCAGTGCGGCTTTGTCTGCTGCCGACAGAGCTGTTGCAAAGGCTGAAATTGCGGTTGAAAAGCGCTTCGACAATACAAACGAATGGCGCGGAACGGTCGAATCATTGCAACGTGATTATCCGACTCGCACGGAAACCAATCAAGCTTTTAGCACTATTGATGCAAAGCTCGACGTCCAACAAAAAATCATTTGGGTTGGGCTCGGGATCGTTCTGGCGGGACAGTTCTTTCTGGGTATCGCACTTGCCATAGTGCTGTTCTTTTTACGTAAATAGAGGTTTTATGATTCTTCTGATTCAAGTAGTCTGCGTGATCGCAGCCTTTGCTCTCGTGTATTGGTTCATTCAGTCGGTGAATCTCCCGCCGCCCATCAAGGCGCTGATCCTGTGCATCCTCGGACTTGTGGGTATCGTCATGATCTATAACTTTGCAGTCGGGGGGAACCTGGTCGCTGGACTACATCCAGTCCGGTGAACCTCCTTCTCACCCGTGGACCGCCAGCCGAAGACTGCACTCTCGGCAAGCTCAGCGTTACAAGCTATTCTTGGTACACGCTTGAGCCGCCGTGGCTTCCGGACCTCGATTACCTGGGCGGTACGCCGCTCCTATCCTGTGTGCCGCCCGGAGTGTATGCGCTCATCCCGCACGATAGCGTGAAGCACCCGCGCACCTTCGCCCTTTCGAATCCAGACCTTGGGGTTGTCGCATCCCCTGCATCCGACATGCGCGACGATGTGCTCATTCACTCAGGCAACGTCCTAGCCGACACCGAAGGCTGCATCATTCTGGGACTGCGGGATGGCATGATGTACGGGCAGGATGCGGTGTTGGAATCCCAGCCTGCGATAGCTGAATTCCGCATTGCTGTGCCTTGGGTTGAGGGGCATACTGTTTCCATTCTGGAGGCCACCGAATGAATGAGAACATCTTCCAGCAGGCTTGGGACTTTTGGATGTCGCATGGCACCAAGATCCTCGGCACCCTTTCCACGGTCGATATGGCGCTTCTGACGTTAAAGGCGCAAAGTCCGGAGATGTTCGGTTCTACCATGACGACATGGCTCACTATCGGTGGAGCGGTTCTCGGAGCCCTCACCATCCAGCGCGGCAATGCGAACACCAATGCCATCGCTACTGCGGTAGTCGCCAAGCAAGAATCTCAAGGACTTTCACCTTTGCAAGGATCTGTCAAACCATGAAGTACCTTATCCTCCTGGCCGCTCTTACCCTCGCAGCCTCAATATCTAGCTGTGCAACCTTAGGCTCGATTACCGGCAATGCCGGTGCGGCGGAAACCGCCGTCATTGAGTTCTCGACTGCCAAGATCATAGAGAAGGAATCAGGCCCTGCAGCGCAGGCCGCAAAGGCTCTTGCTATCAAGAACATCGCAACCGAGGTCAAGGGCGTGGCCTCAGGAAGTGCAACCCCTGCATCCTTGCTGGCGGTCGTAACCCCGTTCATCGCCAAGCTTCCGCAGTCGGACCAGATTCTCGCCAACATCCTAGTCGGGCAAATCGTGGCTGATCTGGGAGTGAAGGTGAATGCAAGTATTCTCTCGGCAGTGAACTCAGCCGCAGTCAGCGCAATCATGAATGACGTGATTTCGGCTTGTAACCTCTACATCCCTACTGCCACTTGATGCTCTCTGCCTAAATTGACTTAACCCAACACGCAAAGGAACTCACATGGCCAATGACATTCTCGTCGTAGTCACCCCTGTCTCCCCGCCGCCCCAGCTTCCCGGCACCGCCGCATTCGGCAAGGTGACCCTTGTCGTCACGGACGCCTCAGGAGCCGTACAGACGCAGTCTGTGACAGGCGTTGAGAACCCCCCTTACTCAGCCACCTTCACGAACCTTGCGGCCGGTGCAGGCTCTGTCGTGGCGACTTGCCTGGACGTTAATGGCGCGACCTTGGGTACGGCACTGTCCCAGGCGTTCACCACGGCTCCGGCGACTGGAGCGGGTACCTTTCCGCAGCCTGGATCCATTCAGGTCACTGCGGCTTGAACGATCGGGACATCGACGGGAGATTGAAGCGGCTCGAGGAGCTGGTCTATCTTCTTGTCGATATCGCCCGCAGCGAGGGCCGGGACATCCACCGGCTCGAGCGGGAGTTTAAGGCAAGCCGAACATTTCCCCAGCCTGCCTCTATCTCTGTACGTCCTCTGAATCAGTAGGCGAGTAAGGCGCTTCCGATTTCAGAGCGGAACATAGCTCTGTGATCCAAGGTGAGGCAGTTCCAACTATAGGCAATCCGCCATAGAGCCGCTTCGGCCCTTCCGGCTTTGGGATCACTGAATCCAGCGGCACATTCAACACGATAGCTGAGCGCCATAGGAGGTCCACAGGCACGCGCTGACGGCCTTTCTCCAGATTGGCATAGGTGGCTCGGGGAACTCCAATCGCCTTAGCAAGCGCCTCCTGCGTGAACCCACGGGCCTTGCGTTTGATGGTGAGCAAGATCCCGATTTCGATCTGGAAGGCTTTGAGGTCGAAGTCAGCCAAGGGTTTTCCGCTTTAGCAGTTGCTTAATGATCCAGATCAGATTGGGGAACGCATGCTCTGCATTCGGACTGCCGCACAAGTCGCAATCGCCGTGCAGCTCTTTAGTGTCGGTGTGCTCTTCCCACGTCATCAGTCCCGGCCTATAGCACAGCGAGCAGACGCAGAAGCGGCCCAGAGGGTCTTTCACTTAGGCTCCGATTTCGATTTCACAGCAGAGCCTAGCGCTTCATTCAGTGCCTCAACGATGATCTTGGATGAGGTTTTGCGAGAATCCCAAGACCCCGTTTGAGTTGCCCCCACGATCCTCTCCAGGGCCGCGCGCAGGCGCGTGATCTCCTTGCCTTGGCGTTCGACCATCGCGGCTCCAAAATTGCCACAATCGCAGCTAGGGCATATCCCCGGTCCTCCACACGATTGGTTGAAATACCGCAGCCCACATATCGTGCAGAGCATTCCGCCCGGAATTGTGTAGTCGTTCATTTAGGCTCCTGCGGCGGTACTGTCGGCACAATCTCCAAAGCCGACAACAACATTGTCTCTGTGTTCCGCCAACCTACGCTCGCTCTAGACCAAGTCGCAAACGAGATTATGAATCCACAGAACCATTGCGCGCGCTCAAGATCCGGCAAGCAATCCACGTAGTCACGAGTACCCTGCAGGAATCTGATAGCGGCATCACAGCCTTGGTCGACTGGTGCTTTCATTTAGGCGGTGTCGGTTCGTCACTGGGTCTTATCGGCCACACTTTGATTTCTGATGCTCCGAATTTGTACCCACAGTAAGGGCAAGGCGCAGACGGCCTTTCCAAGAAAAACCGCGCGCAGAAATGGCTCCCGCACTGCCATATAACGTGCTTCTCAGCGCCACGAAGCAAGTCTTCTAACGTTACAAACGTATGCCCAATATCTGGATATCGCTTGACCTCGTGGCCTTCCCATCGTTTCGCTCGAAGGCAGAAGCTTTTTCGGTCCGCCTCATAATGAAAGCATGGCGGACCAAGATTCATGACAACCTGGTCCCAATCGGCGTGGGAGGCAGCTTCGATTAACTGGTCCTTTGTCATCTTGGCGTCACCCAAGCAAAGTATCGTATTTGATGCCGGTCGCGTCGTGGATTCGCACGAGCGTCACCACATCGCATCCCTTACCGGCTTCGATTCTGCATAGGGTCGCGGGGTTGACTCGCATCGAGCGTGCAAATTCCCGCAACCCAAGACACCGCAGCTCGCGAGCAAGTTTCATGGTCCTAGCGAGCTGTTCAGCCCATTGGTGCTGAGATGCGCTCATATGGTCTCTAGCGGCTCTGTGACGCCCAGCAGCTTCAGGATTTCCCTAGCTAAGGCCGCTTGGCTCGCATTGTCGGTATAGGCGTAATCGTACTGAATCTGGATGAAATCAAATGGTTCGCCCATACCCTCGTGCTGCATTTTGATGTGCACGGTTCCCATAAAGTCCTTCTCGACCCAGACACGCTTGCCGTGCAGCTTCACAATTTTAGCTATTTCAACCATGACGCGAAGTTGAGTTATGACTGTGCCAGCGCCAACGGCGGCGGCATCGTCGGGATAGGAATGCCCGGATAGGGCTTCCGAAACGATGGCCCCTTCATCCACTGATTGCGAGCGAGAGCAGCGAGTTGCCCAAGATCGCCGCGCTGATATTCGTCCGCGTGTTCCTGGATATCCTCGATCAGCTCGTGTACGACCGTACCGCCGCATTCTCGCATCAGCCAGTCGGCCAGCACGGCGCAATGGCTGCAAACCCTATGGGTGCTCGCAGAGCCATCATAGACGCTATCGTGGCGCTCGTGAGGCTCGCCCACAAGGATGGTGCGGCGGCATTCCCCGCAGAGATGCTCGACGCGAGCGACCGGAGTCGTCACGCAGTAGACGCTTGCGCGTTCGTCAGAGCCGTCAATCCGGCACATGTTTCGCTCCTGGGTTGTAATCGGTTCAGCCGATGGGGACGCAGATATAATGCTCGTTGTCGCCGTCGCCATCGATGATGTCGTGTCCCGCCTCTTGGCAGGCTGCGAGCGTGGTAAACGGCGGCGCATCGGTGTAGCGATACTGTTTCTCGATTGTGCCCGCTGATGGGCCGCTTGACCAAAATAGAAAGATCCAAAGTACCCAAGTCATTTCGGTTCTCCTGTGGGTGGGTTGTCTGGTGCTAACGTTCTAACAAGATCTTCGGCAGCGTCAAATTCGTTATTGGTGACCTTGCCTGCTGCGATCAAAATATTCCGCACTTTAATCGCATCGCCCACCTGTTTCTCAAGGAATTTTATGCGGTGGTGAGACTGAAGGTGCGGAACTCTCCTTTTACTTTCCATGTTCCCGTCCGTTTGACAATTGGTTAATTTTCGCCAAGGATCTTACGAATGCGCGCATGCGTGTCCATGCCCAAGCCGCCATTGTTATCTAGCTCTTTGAGCAGCGCTCGCCATTTTGGCTCTGGCGGGTCAGGGTCTTGCTCAGCTAAAAGCTCGCCCTCGCAGGACCAATACTGGGTGATGCGCCGCATGGGATCTTCCTGCGTACCTTTCCCGCGCACCGTAAGAGACGTGCGGATCACTGGAATTATATAAACGTCTGTATTTGGTGCGCTCACTTGGCCTCCGGTGTCGTTTGATCTTCGGGTTTGTCCGGCAGAACTTTATTCAGCCAGTCGCGCAGTGCGCGGGCCTCATGCACGTACATCCAATAGGCTCCGAGGAATAGGCACTGCCCTTGCACCTTGGCGCGTAGGCGCTCGAACGTTGGCGGCGAAGGGATACGCTCCTCAAAATGCAGGGAAAAGTCGTCTGCTTTGTTGAAGGTCTCCTCTCGTTTAGGTGCCTCATGACCGTCAGACATATGCCCGCAGTGCGTTGCGCTCATGCCGCCTCCCATCTGAGTTTTTGCTGTAAAGGATGCTCGTCTGTGCGAGGCCGCGAACGTCGGGACCAACCTTTCTTCGTAGGCTTAGTCTTGCCTGTCACCTTGAAACCTGCGCCGCGTAAGCTCGCTCCGCTTTCTTCAACGAGTGTATAGGTAAGTACCTTGCGATAGCCCATTGCCGTTGCCACACGCACGCAGACGCGATACAGGAAGCTACAAGCGTTTGGAGTGCCATCGGTGCAGCACCGCCGGATTTCAACCGTATTGCCGTCCTGAAGCATCCTAGCGACCGGCATGGCTACAATCGCACAGCCCACGAATCTACCCTCATGCTCACAGCCCACAGCGAACAGCGCGCCCTGAATCTTCTTTTTCAGGTGGCGGTGATTCGCAGCCACGTAGGCGGTAGCAGCTCGTAGAGTCATAGGCTTCACGTTCAGTGCCGTCTCTCCGAGCTGTCACGCCACATCGCATTGCTGCGAGACCGGTACAACCCGGCAGATCGGGCGGCGTTCCCCATTGGCCTGTGCTGCGTCATGTTGTTACGCTTGCATCGCTTCATGGTTTCGGTGTCACGGTTTGATCAGGTAACACGCGCCCGTTGCCCTTGCACCGCGAGCACGTATACGAACTCAGGTGCGCACCGCCCGGACCTACCGGCCAGTGCGGTTCAATTTCACCCGTGCCACGGCAATTCGGACACTGGATCGTGCGCTGGTGCCAATCGATGCTGCTCACGGCTTCTCCGGCGGTTACACTGGGTCGCCAGACCTTCGCCCGGACGCCCAAAAGCTCACTGTCTAAAAGCGCGATCGCCATATCCTCGCCGTAGGCGCACAACACGATTCCGAAAGGCGGACACGTAACTTTGTCGCTCGAGGAAGCCCCCGGCCTGTGCCCGCGCTCGAAGTAGATGCGGCCTTTCAGGAATATCAGCGCTTGCGCGGCGTTCATGTAGTCCTGCAGGGCGTGCGTTTCGGTGCGCGCTGGCATAAGCGCAATACCGTACCCGTGCTCGACCATTCGCTCGTACCATGGCCGCTTCCCTGAGAATGGCGGATTGAGCCACACAGCGCCTTGCCAGTCGGCTGTGAGGCCATTCTCAACCTTGGTCAGATGAACCTTCGCCGGGACTGACGACGGTGGAGCGCCTGGGCTGCACGGATCCAGATCGAAGGCGACGCCCAAGGATTTGAACAGCCACGATGGTGTGTACCATTCATCGCTCTTGGGGCTAATGCCAGCGGTATCGAACAAATCTGCTTGTCTCACTGACTCTCCGATGTTGCGCCGCTGCGCAAGCAGTGTGGGCGGGCTCTGACAGGGCTTGAGTACTTGCCCCTAGTTTCGCCTTGCAGGCGGGTGGCACTGTTAGTCGGGAACGCTGCACATCCAGCAGCTCCGGACGTTACGTTTTGCGCCGTGGGGGATCTCGCCCGTTTCCTGAGTTTCCTGTCAGGGCCCATAACTTTTACCTAGGTTCCGGTGTTGCGCAGGAAGCGCGTCGTGCGATCGAGAGAAGCAAATCCCGAAACGCTAGCGGTGTACGGCTTGCCTCTTTGGGTTTCAGTCGTGGCAGTGGCGAATCGCCATGGTTGGCGCAGTATGAAATCTGCGCAGTCGGCTCCGGCACCGACCAATCAAGGGATGGCGGCGTGCCGGGTCCAAAGAAATATAGCCACGTCAGCTTGCGCGCCTTGTGGCCGTACGCTCCCTGAGATACCTGGGCGACCCAGCCGCCGCAGATAGCCTTCACCCAGCCCGCTCGAGGAGGCCGTGGCAGGCCAAACTTCGGCCACGCATACGAGAAGGCCGGATGCTCAAGAACGCCTCCCCAGCGCCGTACGGCTGCGAGCGCGGCGGCAAAGCAACCGCCATCGTCACCCACCTTGTAGCCGTAGCGCTTCTGGATGATGTAGGCGAGCTGGCACCAACGAGAACACGGGGGGATGAGCGACTACGGGATGCGGCCCTTTGTAGGCTCTGGCGTCTCGATCGAGGGTCCACGGATGAACACCAGGGAGTCCGCAATACACACCGTCAGTTTCCACGAAAAGGGCAGCAACAATCGGCATATAGGTACATGGACAGTCGGATACGCAATCCCCATCGCCGCTATAGCCAGCGCCATTGCAATCCACGCACACCGGGTCAGGCAGGCACATTAAGCGATCATCCATTGTGACCAGTGCATACGCGCTTCAAATATCCGCAGCGCTGGCAGCGCGCAAAGTACGGGATGCCCAACTCATCAACCAGCGACCTATAGAACAGGTGGCCTTTGAACCAGCAGATCACTCGCATCACGGCGCTGTCACCCGCTCTGGATGCCACGGGCATAGCTCCCATTCGCCTACTTCCTCGCGCTTGCGGTCGGCCTCGGGCGGTTTCTTCAGCTCAAGACAGTTATCGCAGGCCCAAGCTCTTTGGTATGTGGCCCAAGGCGGCGCGTCGATACACGGTAGGTCGAGTTCGTAGAACAGCCCGTCGCGGTCGATTGGATCGACGCTGATCACGGTGGTTTCCTTGCCAGCATAGTAATGCGGCTCCCCGTCGTAACAGCGGCAACTGCGCACGATGCAAACGTCGCCAACCTTGAATTTCACGGCTATTTCTCCTGAGTCACTTTCGCACTAGGAGTGCGTCTCTCCAATATTTGTAAGCTCTTGCTTCCAAGCCTTCACGATCTCATTCAGCTTTTCGCGTATGTACTGGATGTCGCTAGGGCGGTCGATGTTGATGACAGCTTCCCTAGGGTCGCCGGGGCCGCTGCTGTCCCTGAACGTCAGGGACGCGCTAGACCACGACTTCTCGACGGTCACCAAAGCAACCTCGACCGTGACGCGCCTAGTTCTCACGCGCCGCCCTATTCGCGTCGTTGCGCTCTATCTGCCGCAGCCTACGGGCGATCTCTTGTTCACCCTGCTTCTGGACAGGGGCATGACTGCGCCGCAGGCGGAAGCTCTTAGAGCGTCTGGCGAGCTGATGCTCAAAGCCGTTCACTCGATTGTTGACTTGGCTGAAGATGTCCTTCAGCAACGCCATGCCGGTCAGTATCTTGGCTTGGGCTTTCACTAAAATGCTGTTTTTCATGCGTGAATCACTCCGTCTCTAACAACAGTTCAACTGGCTCTCTTGAACACTTTGCTCGCTGGCCAATCTGCCGCGAGCATGAGGTCCTTCTGCACCACAAGATAAAGCTCGTATTCGGTTCCGTAACGCTTGTTGAAGATCTTCCTGCCTGCAGCAATCGAGGCAGGAGTTCCTACTCCTCGCCAGAACTGCCTCTGCGGCTCGGTCCACTGTCCGCGGTGATGCCCGGCACACAGGGGCAGAGTAAATGCATGGCCTAGCCTGTGGCCGCGCAAGATGTGGTGGACCTCCGGAGGAAACCCAATTCCAGTAGCGGAGGGACTCGATTCGACACGCCACGCACCCTAACTGCAGCATGCGGGTGAATCGTTCCTGCTCGGCACGGGTGGGTTTGGGGTGGTTCATAGGTTTCCATGCCTGCGATTGGCGTTGCAGCTCCTCCAAACTTCCACAATCAGCTCCTCCGTCATTCGTTTGGCCTTGACCTTTTCGTGTTCGATAATGGCCGTAACCAATTCACCTTCAGCCGCAATCACTCCCGGGGCAGCCTCAGCACTGGCTTTGCGAGCTTCCACACTGCCACTGAAGAGTGCGAAGTGCTTTGCTCGAGCCAACTTACAGCCGTACTCGCGTCTAGCGACGTTGCCCTTGAGTTCTGCAGCCAGCTCATCGGTCGATGAGAGGTATTCCAAGGCTTGGGAACAACGCTCTTCGGTCACGATGCTCATCGCACAGAAGCCTCAAGTCCGGAATCGTCAATGTCACGATAAGGCTGCGGCGGTCCCACAGCAGCCTCAATCGCCTCCTCCAAGTCCGTGTGAAGCCAGTTGCCGGGATCGCTCTGCACAAGCTTCAGCAAATGGCAAAGTCGTTCAATTTCAGCCAGAGGCTTAAAACCGCACTTCTGGCACGAAGGCGGGTCGTACAAGGACGCGAGCCAATGATGCTTGCAGTTCTTCATCGCGTGAAGCTCGGATCAAAGTTTCTGCGAAATTTCCACAGCGCCAGCAAATGCTGGAACGGGATAAAGTGATTGGTGTCGTCGTCCCATTCGTGCGGATAGATGAGGCCCGGAACCGTGGAGCTGATGAAGAGGTTGATTTTCTTCACCCAAGGCTTACCGGCAGCTTCTGCTTGGCACCACAACTGCATCGCATGCTCTGGGTAAGCAAAGGTCTTATCCGGCATGGCTTTGAAGTCTTTGCACTTGAAATCGATCACGGCCTCTTCGGAGTGAAGATCGAGCTTGCAGCCATAGCCTGATGGGTGAGCGAAACTCTGCTCGGCATGCCACTTCTGAACCTTGGGGAAGCGGCAGAGGATCCAAGACACGACCGGCATCACGTAGGGCTTATGCTCTTCGGATACCGCCTGGCCTTCGTAATAGCCTTGAATGGCTGCGTGAAGCTCTGTGCCGCGATTACGCGCCTTATCAGCCTGAGCCCCTGCATCCACCTTGGCGCGGGTGATAAACGCTTCCAGCGTCTCTCCTTCGATCCTGGGGAGGGTCATCGAGGCGAGGTACGCCTGATTGATGAGCCATTGAGTGAGCTGAGGTTTAGCCTCAAGCTGAGCAATAGCCGAAAACCCCGGTACAAGTCCGAGCTTTCTGGCGTCCCGCAGAGTGCAAGGACGCATCTTGCCGTTAGAACCCAGAATTTCGTAAGCGGCTGAGCCATCCTGGCGATACCAGTGCTGGGATTCGCTTGCGAGGCCAGTTGTGACTTGAGCGTCCATCAGAACGGAATATCGTCGTCGAATTCGTTGTCGGTCGCGACTTCCTCTTTCGGAGGAGGGGGAGGTTTCGGGCCAGCCTTCGGCGTTCGAAGGCGCAAGCCCCCGACGATCTTTCCGCCAAAGCTCACGTTCGGATCCACGTAGACTTTGACCTTGTTGCCGATCCAGTGGTCAGTGTCATCGCCATACGCCTGCTCGAGCACGCGGATGGTCGTCATATTCATCGCCATGCCCTTGGCCTCTTCCTTGAAATAGAGGACCCATTTCTGGTCGCCCTGGTCTCCAGACATGTCTTCGAGCTTGACCGATTTAATGGTCATCACCCGGTCTTCGTCGAAGTCCTCCTTGCGCAGGAACTTGCTGACGATCATTTCGCTTACCTTTGGCATACATCCTCCCGTATTCGTAAATCCATCATGTCGAGCCACGCCAAGTAGGCGGGATCGGAATCAAGTTGTGCGCGCTCTTCCTCGTAGCGCTGCTGCTCGTTCTCTTCCTGCTGCCGCCAGTCCGCTCCGCTCATGAGAACGGACTCCAAAGGACGATAGCGAAGCCCAAGATTGCGCAGAAGAAGGTGAAATAGGTCAGAAGCGTGTCTTTATCCACGGGTCACCTCTTCGAAGAAAGCATCCACCTCGGCCATCTGCAGCCGCAGTTGCTCGGCTTTGCAGCGCAGGGGACGCATTTGAATGTTGAGCTTTGCCAGTTCGTACTGCATGTCCGCCCGGTATTCGATGAGCGCCTGGCGCTCTGCGATGTCTAAGGTGACTGCTGCCATAAGTTGTGCTGCGCTCATGGAAGATACGATATACGCGCTTCTGCGAATGTTGTCAAATTTATGCGAAATGACGTAACATCGGACGCATGGTAGACCCAATAGAGCTTCTACGACAACGCCTCGAGGGCCATTCGCAGCGAGAAATTGCACGCGCGGCTGGGGTTTCGGACTCTCACTTGAGCGACATTTTAAGCTGTCGCAGGAGCCCCAAGGGGGTTTTGAAGTTCTTGGGTTTAGAGAAACGAGTCACATATCACTACGCAAATGGATCTGTATCTCAACGAGGAACTCATCGGGCGCGTATCTCCCGAGGGGATCGTCGTGGAGCTTGAAATGGACTTTCTGTGCTGGCCTGCGCTTGCGATTCTTGCTTGTGCGGCGCGATGTCCCGCACCATAATCGCTATCGGCGGCTTACCGTGACTGATCCTCACGGGACAGCCGAAAACCAATCGCCCGGTTGCCGCCGTCCTTTTTTCGGGCGACTGGATAGGCGGTTGAGTGAGCATTCAAGCGATGGCTTGGGCCATCGAACAGCAGGACATATTAGAATCAGGTGCAAGGCACCTTTTGCTGTGTCTGTGCAATTACGCCGACCAGAACGGCGATTCGATCTTCCCTTCCACCAAACGCCTCAGCCGGGACACAGGAATGGACCGGCGCACTGTACAGCGTCACCTTCGCAGACTCGAAAAGAGCATTCTCATCGTGCGCAGTAATGCAGCCATTGTGGTAGCTCAGATACGCCGCGGCGACCGCCGTCCAATGTGCTATCGAGTCGTTATGACGGGGCGGCATAATGCCACCCCGTTGATAGTACGGGGCGGCAGTAGTGCGCCTACGGAGCGGCATGTAGGTACATCACCGGGCGGCGTATTGCCGCCCGATCCGTCATCTGAACCGTCAATTAAACCTCGGAGCGTTTTACAAAACGATCCGGACTCTGAGAAGAACTTCCTGAGATTCCTTGAAGAGCTTGACGGCAAAGTGGTGAAGCAATGACCGAAGTACAGCTTGAAGGGCTACTCGATTGGTTCATTCGCAAAAACCTCTTACCTGCAGAACCTCGAGCGTACTACCGTGACATTTACCGCACGGCTTGCCGCGGACTCACGACTGAAGAACTCAAGGCTGGGTGTTGCGCGGTGCAGAAGAAGCATTTTCCGAAAGCTCCGCACCCACTGACCTTCAAAGCTCTTTGCCTTGGGGAATGGCAGCCAGCAACCCACGAACAGGCGAAGAAGCACATTCAGGCCATGAGAAAGGCTATTAATCCATGAACGAGCAAATCAACTGGGTACCGTTGCCTCGAAAGCGGCCGAAGAAGGTAAAGCTTCCTGATGCTTTGGAGCGCGCAGAACGGCTAATCGATTGGTACCGAGCGAACAAGCCAGATATTGCGCGCATTGCCGTTTCAGAAAGCTACTACAGGTCCTTCGAGGAGGGGGTAGGAACATACGGAATTCGTCTTACAAGTGCTGGTTTGGTGTGGCGCGATTTTCTTCTTTACGTAGCTCCAACATGAACCGCTATGGCTTCCTTGCCACTCTGGCTGCTTTTGCTCTGGTGGTGGCGATGATCGTGAGCTTGGTGAGGGGCTGTTCGTGATTACGCTCACCATTCCAGAAGCCACCCCCAGTGCCAATGTCACGCTGTGGGCACATTGGGCGGTCAAGGCGCGGTTAAGGAAGAAATGGGCATGGCTGGTGCGGGTTGCGAAGTTAAACGCCCAGATCGCTCCAGAATCGCTCCTGGGGGCATCGGTGAGAATTGACCGATACGGCAAGAGGCAACTCGATCACGATAACTTCGTTGCGGGATGCAAGAGTCTGGTCGATAGCTTGGTCGCTGAGAAGCTCATTGCCGGGGATAACCCAGATCAGGTGACGATCACGTACCTGCAGCACAAGGGCAGTCCAGGGCATACGGTAGTAACGATCATGAAGAACCGGGCCGCCCCGTCAGGTGATGAGTCTGACGGTTGCGGTATCACCGCGGCGGCTGGGCGGTGAGAAGCATAAGTGCTCGCTAAATATATTGCAATCTGATATATAATAATCCGATGGCTCGC
>Ga0209006_10000352_pt1 | contig 46594 bp, 42 predicted proteins | sample JacPin_JW_Ref_O2_FD_188567 | JGI IMG/M metagenome (GOLD analysis project Ga0209006, IMG submission 188567) | Forest soil microbial communities from Algoma, Ontario, Canada - Jack Pine, Ontario site 1_JW_Ref_O2 (SPAdes) (version 2) | ecosystem: Environmental > Terrestrial > Soil > Boreal...
CAACAACGACGGCTTCACTGGCCGTCTGCAGATCTCCCGCAGCTGGTAACAGCGGGCAGGTTTCTCTCTGCGAACCCCGGAGCTCACGCTCCGGGGTTTTTTATTGAGGCCACACTCAAGATCGCCGCGAGCGCCATTGGATCGCGATGGAGCGTTTTTGCTCCTTCCGAGTTAGACCGCGCCGCGCAATTTCCAGTCCGTCGCATCTGGCCAAGGCGCAGATGGGCGGCTCGGCCGCCCGGCGGTCGTTGGTGCGGGGCAGATTGTCGTCTCTCGTCCCCACTCAGACCGCGATGTCGCATGCATCTCATTACGCGGCACCTGCGATCCATCATGTTGATTGCGCGGTAGGCGCACATATCGGGCCGCTCGGCGGTCGCATTATCGGCGCCCCCGTGGTGATCGAACGTCGTGTGGTCGATCCCAGGATGAAGCGTGGACGTAGCTGTCGACATGGAATTTGACGACGACGCCGAAAAGCTGAGCGGCAAACGATCGGATTGCTCCGGTCGCCGCTGAATCCCTCGCGCCATGCATTGATTTCGGCGGTAAGGATTTTCATGCTTGGTAGCCCAACGGGCATGATCGCCCGGCCCGCTGCGGTCATAAGGTTGCCCAACGCCGCGCGAAGCGAGTTCAAGTTGATCGGGCGCGGCCGGGTTCTCGGATGGTTCGGTCATTCCCTATCCCGCTTCCTTCGCTATTGGTCGACTCGCTAGGTCGAACAGCAGCACGACCTTGCGTGATCCGCTGTTCGTCATTGCGGCTTACCGAATACGATCGGCCGCTTGCGGGCAAACCCCGGCGACGCGGCCTCGCGTAGCGCCTGGTTCTCGTGAATCAGGCTGCGGACGATCGCCAGAAGTTCGATCACGGCCGCGCGCCGATCGCCATCGCAATCCGCAATGATGGCGTCGGCGGTTCGATCGGGCTCGGCCGGCTTCTCGGATGGTTCGGTCATCGCATTCTGTCAATTGGAAATGGCGAAAGACCCGTTTGCATATCTTGCCAGCTGGGATTCATCAGCGTCACGCCTTTCCCGCCGCAGTCGCCGCATCTCCCACTGCGTCGCAAAATATCGCTAGAAGCGTGCGCGCCCCATCGAATGATGAAGGGCGCAAGAGCGACCGGAGCGCCACGCCCGCACGCGCGACAGTAAAGCCAAGGCCAGCACGTCTGACGCCGGATTTGTCCTAACGTCGATATCGGGCCGGGCTTCTCTCGCGCGGTGCGTTTGCCGGGACCGTCATGCGGATTGTGACCCTTGCGCCGCATTGAGGGCCACCCGCCTGCTCATATCGTTGTTCTTTATATGTTCTCATTGGAGTGTGGCGGAGTCAAGACGCGCGGGAGGCGGTCGCGGCCCGGGGCGCATTCCTCAAAAATAGCGCTCGGCCAAAACGACAGCAAGCTGGGCGGCAAGCGGGACGATCACGTGCTCCGCCGACTGAGAACGCAGACACACTGCCCGACCATCACGAGCGCATCCGCTCTCGCATTGAGCGCGTCACGCTGGAAGGTGCTGCGATCCGGATCGCATTGGCGCGGAAAGACAATGAGGAGCAGGGCTCCGACGTCCTGACCATCGCTTGGGCAGCACCATCGCCCTATCGCCGGCGCGCGATCATCCAGGGGACGAGCACCGGATCGTCCGCCGCTCGGCCGCTGCCAACCAGCGCCCGTCTCGTTCTCGTCAAGGCTCTCCGCAAAGCGCATCGCTGGCTGGACGAACTTCTGACCGAACCGAAGCAGACCATCGAATCGTTGGCCGCCCGGGAGGGCAACAGCGAGCGGTCGATCCGTATGACCCTGTCGCTGGCGTTCCTCTCGCCCGACCTCGTCAAAGCCGCAATCGATGGCAATCTTCCCCGCGGCTTCGGTCTCACCCGACTTATCGACCCTCCGATCGCCTGGTCGGACCAATGGGCGGCGCTAGGTTTGAAGCCGCCGGCCCGCGCCTGATCGCTCAATGATGCGCGTCGGCTCAGCCGCCGAAATGCCCCGCGGTCGTGGAACCAACGCAGGCCTCTTTTTCGTAAAACTTTCGTCTCAGCCAACCCGAGCGAACTGCATCCGGGGAAACGGAATTTTGCGCCCAGAGACTTTGGTCAGAACGGGAGGCTCATTGGGCCCGGAGACCGTCCAGTCGCCTTGGGAGACTCGACCTCGCCCCGCCAACCTGCGGAACTGTCGAGGTTTTTCAAACCCTGTGTCGTCTTGCCCGCTGGGGCGACTGGCTGGTGGAGCTGAGGGGATTCGAACCCGAAACCCCTCAGCGTAATTTCGAAGTCGAAAAGCTCGATGGCGACCGCGAATTCGTCCGAATTCACGCTCGGAGTGCTATCGTAATCTTCAGCGCTACCTAGAGGGTTTAGTGAAAAGATCGATCAAGATGGCATGAATCCGCGTTTTTAGATGCGACCAGCCTTGAATTTAGAAATGATATTTACATTTTGTAGTCCTGCCGTTGCCCGCATCAAGTGATTGCTGGAACGTTTTATGATTGGTGGAATTCTCGATGGCCGATATTGAAGGCAACCCTTCTACTCCTATGCTCGAGCTATCCTCGGTCGCAGTGTCCGAAGTTGCTGGGGTATTTGCCGACGCGCCGCTGATAATCGGTGAGGACCCTGCCGATTATGCGCAGCTTACTGCCAAGGTCCTTGCCGTGGTCAGGCCGGGTGATTTTATAGAGGAAATGTTTGCCCGGGATGTCATCGATCTGTTTTGGGAAGTCACGCGCTTGCGACGGCTGAAAGCAGGATTGCTTGATGCCAACAGGGGTAAAGGCGTTAAAGAGATTCTGTTCTCCTTTGGTTCTACGGACCGCGAGCACAACCGCGACCTCGCAGCCCGTTGGCATCTTGGAGACAAGGATGCCCGCGACCCAGTCGCTGAAGTCCTCGCCGACGCCGGTCTGAGCGTGGAAGCGATCATGGGCCAAACCTTATCTCTTTCGATCGATTCGATCGAGCGCATCGATCGTATGATCGCCAGCGCAGAGGCGCGACGAGGTAACGCGCTACGCGAAATTGATCGCCATCGCGCAACGCTGGGTGTGGCGGTACGCGCGGTTGCCGAGACGGAGGACGGCGAGTTCAAAGAAGTAGACGGTGAGTAGTGTCCGCCAGGCGCGTGCCAATCGCGGGAATGCTGTCTTCAGCACCGGTCCCAAAACGGCAGCCGGCAAGTCGCGCGTAAGCCGGAATGCATTGCGTCATGGCTTGAGCGTCACTCTGTTTGCCGATGTCGCTCTCGTGGAGGAAGTCGAGGTAATAACGCGAAAGATTGCTGGACGTGACGCGCGAGCGGCCACTCTAGAGCACGCACGGCGCATCGCAGAAGCGGAAGTTGATTTACGTCGCGTTCGACGCCACCGGAACGCAACAATTGGCCGTCTCTTTGCGGCGCCCGGTGACGACGCCGCAAACGACGCCGCCTTCGACCGACTATTAGCGCATATCGCTGATTCCTTTCGAGAAACCGCACTAGCGATGAAGGCGGGCGCGCCTTCGACTTCGATTCCTTTCCCCGATTTTAAGCCCGAAATTCTAGAGGGCCCGGCAAAACTCGCGTCCGTGTTCAGCGATCTTTCGAAGACTCTAAGCGCGCTCGATCGCTACGAAAAGCGTGCTTTGTCGAGGCGAAAATTCGCCATTCGCCTGTATGACGCGATGGATGTACATTGACATGTCGATGAAATTTCCGCATAGGTAATTTACATAAAAATATAGTTAATATGGGCACAAAATTAGATTCCCCTCGTTTTGGCAAAACAAAGCCAATTTAGCTTGGTTCGACGCGGGCCATCGGTTTCCTAGGTTTGGGCACGTTCACGACAGGGGTATTCGTGAATCAATCGATATTCAGGTGACTTCCTATAAGATCGTGGCCTCCGAACTCCCCTTGGTAAGGGAGAGGTCGAGAGTTCAATCCTCTCTGGCAGCACCATTTAACTCATTTAAATTACTGATATTATCAGAGACGCCCGCCTCCTCAATCCCGCCGCGCCGCGAAAAACGCACGCAGTAGCGCCGCCGCCTCGCTTTCCCTGATGCCGCCATAGACATCAGGCGCGTGATGGCAGGTCGGCTGCGCGAAGAAGCGCGGTCCGTGTTCGACGGCGCCGCCTTTGGGATCGCTGGCGGCATAATAGAGGCGTCGCAGCCGCGCGAAGGAAATCGCGCCCGCGCACATCGCGCAGGGCTCCAGCGTGACATAGAGATCGCAATCGGCGAGGCGCTGCGAGCCGAGCGCCGCGCCGGCGGCGCGGATCGCCAGGATTTCCGCATGGGCGGTCGGGTCATTGTCGGCGATCGTGCGATTGCCGGCGCTGGCGATGAGCGCGCCGCCGCGCGCGATCGCCGCGCCAACGGGCACTTCGCCGCGCGCACTCGCCGCCCGCGCCTCCTCGAACGCCACACTCATCGGATCGGGCGCCATGCTAGAGCCCTTCCGCGCCGCCATCCGAGCGTGGGTCATGCGCGGCTTCGATCGCGCCCTTAGGGCCGCGCACCAGGGCGCCGGCATGGCCGAAAGCGTCGGAATAGAGCTCAGCTTTCCATTCCACTTCGTGGCCGGCGCGCACAAGCGCCTGGCCGATTGCTTCGTCGAAGCCGGCTTCCAGCTTGACGCTCGCCGAAAGCGCCCCCCAGGTGCGGCCGAACAGGTAACGCGGCGCCGCGAGCGCCTCAATGAGATTCTGGCCGGCGCGATAGCGGGTCAGCAATTGCGCCTGGAATTGCGGCTGGCCGTCGCCGCCCATCGCGCCATAGGACATCACGCGGCCGTCGTCGAAGACGCAGAGAGGCGGGTTGAGCGTATGGATCGGGCGACGGCCCGGCCGCAGCGGGTTGACGGCGCCAGCATCGAGTGAAAACGAGGCGCCGCGGTTCTGCATCAGGATGCCGGTGCGCGGCAGCACGCAGCCCGAGCCGTATTCCCAATAGATCGACTGGATGAACGACACCGCGCGTCCGTCAGCGTCGATCGCTCCCATCCAGACCGTGTCGCCGACATCGCTTTTCAGCGGCCAGCGCGCGGCGCGAGCCATGCTGATCTTGTCGGCTTCGCGGTCCAGCGCCTCGGGGGTGAGGAAGGCGGCGCAATCATGCTCGAGTTGGTTGAAATCGGTGACCACGCGATCGCGGATCGCCAGCGCGCGTTTGGACGCTTCGATCAAGCCGTGAAAATAGGCGAAACTTTCGATGCTCTTCACATTCAGTCGCTCGAACAGGCCAAGCAGGATCAGCGAGGCGAGGCCTTGGGTCGGCGGCGGCGTGTTGAACAGCGTGGCGCCTGGAATGTGCAAGGAAAGCGGTTGGCGCCAGGCGGCGCGATAGGCCTTGAGGTCGGCGCGCGTCACCGGCGCGCCGATCCGTTCGAGATCGCCGGCGATTTCGCGGGCGACATCGCCGCGATAGAAATCGTCGAGCCCGGCATGGGCGAGTTGGCTGAGCGTTTCGCCGAGCCTGGCGAACTTGCGCATCGCGCCCGGCTTGGCCGGCTTGCCCTCGATGAAATAAGCATCGGCAAAGCCGGGCGCTTCGATCAGGCCGCGATCCTTGGTCGGATCAAAACGCGCCTCGGAAGGCGAGACAGCACAACCATCGCTGGCGTGGCGGATCGCCGCCTCGAGCAGAATGTTCAGCGGCAGGCGGCCGCCCAGCGCCGAGGATAATTCGAGCGCGAGCGCCCAGCCGCCGATGCTGCCGGGGACCGTCAACGCCGCCTCAGGCCCGCGCGGCGGAATGGTCTCGAAACCGGCGTCGCGATAGTGCGCGATCGTCGCCGCTTGTCCGGCAAAGCCGCAGGCCTCGATCGCGCGAACCTTGCCGTTCGGCTCGCGGATCAGCCAAAAGCCGTCGCCGCCAATCGCATTCATATGGGGATAGACGACCGCCATCGTCGCCGCCATCGCCACCATCGCCTCGATCGCATTGCCGCCCTGGACGAGAATGTCGCGCCCGGCCTGCGCCGCTAAGCTGTGCGGCGCCGCGACGGCGGCATGGGAGAAGACCGGGGTGTCGTTCATGATCGGGCCGATGCTTTGGGAGGAGGCGGGACGGATACGCGGCTTGCGCCGCGCCGTCCTATAGTATAGGGCCGGACGCCGCTACCAAAGCCTGGAGCTGACCTTGCCGTCCAATGCGCCCATCAATTGGAACAACGCCCTGACGCTGGTCAGCGTCGCGGTTCTCGTCGGCACCGAACTGGTCGGGGCGGGGGCGGCGGCCGGCTGGGCGATCGGCGGCCTGTTCCAGATCGGCGATATGCTGACCCATGCGCTCGAGGCGATCCTCATCCTGCTTGCGCTGTCTGGCCTGTTCTATTTCGTCCGCGCAGCTTTGCGCCACGAGCCGATACGCGGTTAGGCCATATTGCTTCTGGTTCGAATCGCCTCGCCATGACGGATGCGTTCTACAGCTTCGTCCACTTGCCGTTGGCCTTCGAAGATTTCACCGCCGCTTCGATGAAGGCGAGACCTTTGACGCCATCGTCGATGGTCGGAAAATGAACGCCTTTGGCCGGTTTCTTGCCGTTGCGCGCGGCTTTGATCGCTTCGGCGATCTCGCTGTAGATATTGGCGAAGCCCTCGAGATAGCCCTCAGGGTGCCCGGGCGGAATGCGCGTCACCCGCCCGGCGGCGACGCCTGCATCCGGCCCGCCGCGCGTGACGATGCGCGTCGACTGGCCGAATGGCGACCATAGCATGTGATTGGGTTCAGCCTGCACCCAATGCAGGCCGCCCTTGGTTCCGTAGACGCGGATGCGCAGGCCATTCTCATTGCCGGGCGCGACCTGGCTCGCCCAGAGCGCGCCGCGCGCGCCATTGGCATAGCGCAGCATGACCTGCACATTGTCGTCGAGCGCGCGGCCGGCGCCGAATGAGGTCAGTTCCGCGCTGAGTTCGACAGCGTCGACGCCACCGACATAATCGGCGAGATTATAAGCGTGGGTGCCGATGTCGCCGATCGCGCCGCCGGCGCCGGAGCGCTTGGGATCGACGCGCCATTCCGCCTGTTTGTTGCCGGTCTTCTCGGTCGCCTCGGTCAGCCAATCCTGGGGATATTCGACCTGGATCAGGCGGATTTCGCCGAGATCGCCCGCCTTGACCATTTCGCGCGCGCGCCGCACCAGGGGATAGCCGGTGTAATTGTGCGTCACCGCGAAAATCAGGCCCGACTTATCGGCGGCGGCCTTGAGCTTCTTCGCCTCGGCGAGCGAAGTCGTCAGCGGCTTGTCGCAGATCACGTGAATGCCGGCGTTGAGAAAGGCGTAAGCCGGCCCTGCATGCATGTGGTTGGGCGTGACAATCGCGACCGCCTCGATTCCATTGCCGCGCTTGGCCTCAAACTTAGCCATCGCTTCGAAATCGTCATAGACGCGGTCGGCGGGCAGACCGAGCGCCGCGCCGGAGCGCCGCGCTTTTTCCGGCGTCGCCGACAAGGCGCCGGCGACGAGATCATAATGATCGTCCATCCGCGCGGCGAGCCGATGCACGGCGCCGATAAAGGCGCCTTCGCCGCCGCCGATCATGCCGAGGCGAATCCTGCCGCCCTTGCCCGCATCGCTGCGTCCCTCGATAGCCATTTCATTTCCCCTGATTGAATTTCAGCGCAGGCCGAGCGCGCGCTTGATCTGCTTCTTGTCCACGGCGCCGCCGGCGAAATCGTCGAACGCCCTTTCGGTGACGCGGATGAGATGTTTCTTGATGAATTCGGCGCCTTCCCTGGCGCCGTCTTCCGGATGCTTGAGGCAGCATTCCCATTCCAGCACCGCCCAGGACGAATAATTATACTGGGCGAGTTTCGAGAAAATGCCTGAGAAATCGACCTGTCCGTCGCCGAGCGAGCGGAAGCGGCCGGCGCGATCGATCCAGGGGGCATAGCCGGAATAGACGCCCTGTCGGCCGCTCGGATTGAATTCGGCGTCCTTTACATGAAAGGCGCTGATGCGTTCGTGATAGATGTCGATGAAGGCGAGATAGTCGAGCTGCTGCAGCAGGAAATGTGAGGGGTCGTAGTTGATCGTGCAGCGCTTGTGGCCTTTCAGCGCGTCGAGGAATTGCTCGAATGTTGCGCCGTCGAACACGTCCTCGCCGGGGTGGATTTCATAGGCGATGTCGACGCCCGCTTCATCATAGGCGTTGAGGATCGGCTTCCAGCGGCGCGCCAACTCCTCGAAGGCGGTTTCGATCAGGCCGGGCGCGCGCTGCGGCCAGGGATAGACGAATGGCCACGCGAGCGCGCCGCAGAAGCTGACGCTGGTCTTCAGGCCGAGATGCTGGGAGGCCTTGCCCGCCATCATCACCTGCTCGACCGCCCATTTCTGGCGCTCGCGCGGGCGCCCGTGCACTTCGGCCGGCGCGAAAGCGTCGAAGGCTTCGTCATAGGCCGGATTGACCGCGACGAGCTGGCCCTGCAGATGGGTCGAGAGCTCGGTGATGGCGAGGCCGTGACTCTCAGCGATGCCGGCGATCTCCTCGCAATAGGTCCGCGATTGCGCCGCTTTGGCGAGGTCGAACAGCCGTCCGTCCCAAGTCGGAATCTGGACGCCCTTGTAGCCGAGCGAAGCGGCCCATTTGCAGATCGCATTGAAAGAATTGAATGGCGCGGCATCGCCGGCGAATTGCGCCAGAAAAAGCGCCGGCCCCTTGACATTCGCGCTCATGTTTCCCCCGTTTGTTAAATTTTTCAGCGGCGCTTCTTGGCCTTCGGCCGCACCTGCCGTCTATAAAAGCTGATTTCGGCGGGATCCGCCAGTCGTTCGCGCGGGGGACGCGCGTCGACGCCGCGGCCCCGGGCCTACATCTTGCCGAGCGTCTCTATCAGTTCGCCAATCTTGCGCCGCTGCTCGTCGCGATCGCCGGCGCTGATCGCATGTTCGACGCAATGGGCGACATGGTCGCGCAGCACTTCCTCCTCGACGCGCTTCAAGGCGGCGCGCACCGCCGAGACCTGCGTGATCACGTCGATGCAATAGCGATCCTCGTCGACCATGCGCACGAGGCCGCGCACCTGGCCGGCGATGCGGTTGAGGCGTTTGAGACAGGAGGTCTTGGCTTTTGCCTGCATGCTTGTCATATACCCCTAGTGGGTATATGAGGCAAGCGCCGCGTATACCTATCTGGGGTATTGTCGCCGAGCGAGAGTTGTCGATGAATCACGCCCATTCCGACGGACACAGCGCCCATTCCCATGTCGCCGACCCTCATCGCCAGGGGGGCGCGGAGACGGTCAAGGACCCGGTCTGCGGCATGGATGTCGATCCCGCGACTTCGAAACACCAGACCGATCACGCAGGCCGGGCGTTTCATTTCTGCTCCGACGGCTGCAAGGCGAAATTCGAAGCCGATCCGGCGCGCTATCTTGCCGACAAGCCGGAGCCTCACGCTGAGACCGGACAGAAAAGCGCCGCCGACGAACGCGCTATCTTCACCTGCCCGATGCATCCGGAGGTGCGCCAACTCGGCCCCGGCTCCTGCCCGATCTGCGGCATGGCGCTGGAGCCGCTGGAGGTCGGCGTCGACGCCGGCCCCAATCCCGAGCTCGCCGATATGACGAGACGTTTCTGGATCGGCCTCGCGCTCGCCATCCCTGTGTTCACGCTGGAAATGGGCGGCCATCTGTTCGCCGTGGTCCATCATCTGGTTTCGCCAGGCCTATCGGCCTGGGTTCAGTTCGTGCTGGCGACGCCGGTGGTCTGGTGGGCGGGATCGCCGTTCTTTGAACGGGGCTGGCGCTCGCTCGTCACCCGCAATCTCAACATGTTCACGCTGATCGCGATGGGGACCGGCATCGCCTGGGCCTATAGCGCTGCGGCGGTTTTGGCGCCCGGCGCGTTTCCTGCCGCGTTCCGCGGCATGGACGGCGCCGTCGCCGTCTATTTCGAAGCGGCGGCGGTCATCACCGTTCTCGTGCTGCTCGGCCAGGTCCTTGAATTGCGCGCGCGCGAACAGACGTCCGGCGCGATCCGCGCGTTGCTCGATCTTGCGCCAAAGACCGCGCGGCGCCTGCGGGCGGACGGGGCCGAGGAGGAGGTGGCGCTCGAGACGATCATCGTCGGCGATCGGCTGCGCCTGCGCCCCGGAGAAAAAACGCCTGTCGACGGCATTGTGCTGGAAGGCCGCTCCGCGCTCGATGAGGCGATGGTGACCGGCGAATCGATGCCCGCAACAAAAACGACCGGCGATCATGTGATCGCCGGCACATTGAATCAAACCGGCGCGCTGGTGATCCGCGCCGAAAGGATAGGCGCCGATACGATGCTCGCCCGCATCGTCCAGATGGTGTCGCAAGCGCAGCGGTCGCGCGCGCCGATCCAGCGGCTCGCCGACCGCGTCGCCGGCTGGTTCGTGCCGGCCGTCATCGCGGCGGCGCTCCTGGCCTTCGCCGCCTGGGCGTCCTTCGGGCCGGAGCCGCGCCTGGCCTATGGGCTGGTCGCCGCCGTCGCCGTGTTGATCATCGCCTGCCCCTGCGCGCTCGGCCTGGCGACGCCGATGTCGATCATGGTCGGCGTCGGGCGCGGCGCCGGCCTCGGTGTGCTGATCCGCGACGCCGAGGCGCTGGAGCGTCTCGAAAAGGTCGATCTGTTGGTGGTCGACAAAACCGGCACATTGACCGAGGGGCGCCCTTCGGTGACGGCTGTCGCGTCAGCGCCCGGCTTTGTCGAAGATGAGGCGCTGCGGCTCGCCGCCAGCGTCGAACGCGCGTCCGAACATCCGCTGGCCCGCGCCATTGTCGCGGCGGCGATGGCAAGGGGCCTCGATTCGGCGGCCGTGCGGGATTTCGACTCGGCGACCGGCAAGGGCGCGCGCGGCCTTGTCGAGGGGCGGCGCGTCGTCATCGGCAACGAAGCCGCACTGAAAGAGCAGGGGGTCGATTCGAGCGCGCTGGCTGAGCGCGCCGAATCGTTCCGCCGCGACGGCGCGTCGGCGATCTTCGTCGCAATCGACGGCAAGCTTGCCGCTGTCGTCGCCATCGCCGATCCGGTCAAGGCGACGAGTTCGGCCGCGCTCGCCGCGTTGCGCGAGGCCGGCGTCCGCGTCGTGATGGTCACCGGCGACAATCGCATCACCGCCGAGGCGGTCGCGCGCCGGCTCGGCATCGCCGATGTCGAAGCGGAGGTTCTGCCCGAGGGCAAGGGCGCGCTGATCGACAAGTTCAAGCGCGAGGGCCACATCGTCGCGATGGCGGGCGACGGCGTCAATGATGCGCCGGCGCTCGCCGCCGCCGATGTCGGCATCGCCATGGGAACCGGCGCCGATGTCGCAATCGAGAGCGCCGGCGTGACGCTGGTCAAAGGCGATCTGATCGGCATTGTGCGGGCGCGACGCCTCTCTGAGGCGACCATGGCCAATATCCGTGAGAATCTGTTCTTCGCCTTCGTCTACAACGCGGCGGGCGTGCCGATCGCGGCGGGCGTACTCTATCCCGTCTTTGGAATCCTGCTGTCGCCCGTGGTCGCCGCGGCCGCAATGGCGCTCTCTTCCGTCAGCGTCATTGGCAATGCCCTGCGGCTGCGCGTCCGCGAAATTTGAAAACGGAGATATTTGGAATGAACCGACGGAGCTTCCTTCTCGCCGGCACGGCCTGCATTTCATTTCTCCGGTCCGCGGCGGCGGCAGTGAAGATGGAAGACATGCCTGGCATGGGCGCCGTTCACGGCAAGACGCCAACCGCCAAGACCGGCATTCTTCCCGCCCTTCCTGAGGGAGCGCCGCTGCGCGAGCTGCCGCGTCTCGCCAATCGCGCGACGCAGCCGGGTGTCTTCGAGGCGGTGCTGACCGCTGCGCCGGCGAAGACGCGCTTCGTCACCGGCGTCGAGACGGGAATCCTCGCCTATAACGGTCAAAGCCCGGGGCCGCTGATCGAGGCGGTGGAAGGCGAGCGGGTCGCCATCACTTTTGTCAATCGCATTCCTGGTGAGGAAAGCACCATCCATTGGCACGGCATGCCGACGCCGGCCGATCAGGATGGCGGGCCGATGGATGCGGTCGCGGCCGGCGCGGATCGAACCTATGCTTTCGATTTGCCGGAACGCAGCGCCGGCTCCTATTGGTATCATCCGCATCCGCACGGCAAGACCGCCGCGCAGGTCTATCGCGGTCTTGCCGGCGCTTTTATCGTCAGGCCGAAGAGCGATCCGATCCCCGCCGAATATGGCGACACCTCGCTGTTTTTCACCGACCTGCGGCTGACGGGCGACGGCGCGATCGCGCCAAACGCTATGGTCGACCTCATGAACGGCCGCGTCGGCGATCATGTTCTCGTCAACGGCCAGAAGAACCCGCTACTGACCGTCGCCGCCGGCGCGCGGCGACGATTTCGCCTGTTCAATGCGACCAATGCGCGGTATCTGCGCCTGTCCTTTGGCGATGCGCCGATGACCTTGATCGGATCGGACGGCGGCCTGCTGGAAGCGCCGGTCCGCGACGTCAGCGACATCCTGCTGGCGCCGGGAGAGCGCGCGGAGGTCGTGACGGCGTTCGACAAGCCGGGCGTCTCGACGCTTCGCACGCTTAGCTATGATCGCGGCTGGATGGGGGCAGGGCGCCCGAGGGATGCGGGTCTGGCGCTGTTGACGATCAGGACTTTGGCGACGCCGGCGCCAGCCGCGCCGCCGCTGCCTCAGACCTTACGCGTGATCGCAGATCCTGGCGCCCCCGTCGTGCGTCGGCGCCTGCTTTTCGGCGAAACGATGACGACGGTCGCCGGCGGCATGGAAATGGGCTTCCTGATCAACGGCGCCGCGTTCGATATGAACCGCATCGATTTCGTCTCGAAGGTCGGTGAGGTCGAGTTGTGGGAGATCGTCAATCCGACCGATATGGACCATCCGTTCCATGTCCACGGCGTACAGTTCCAGCTTGTCGAGACGGAACGCCATGGCGCAATCGTCAAGCCGGCCTACCGGGCTCTAAAGGACACGGTGAATGTCGCGCGCAGCGAAACGCTGCGCATCCTGTTGCGGCAGGATCGGGCCGGCCGGCGCATGTATCATTGCCATATTCTCGAACATGAGGACCTTGGCATGATGGGAATTGTCGACGTGCAAGCCTGAGCCTTTGCGACAAACCTCTCCGACGTTCGGCTTTGGCGCCTTCTATTTCGCCTCGGACGGCTCTGCGGCAGGCTCCGCCTCGTCCATCATCTGCTTGACGGCGTCAGCCGACCTTTTCATCCCCGCTTCGTCGATCGCCCAGCCGGCAAATCGTTCCAGCAAAGCGGCGAACGTCACGAGTTCCTGTTCGTCCCATTGCGCCAGCGACCCTGCGAAAATCCGCCATTTGGTCTGGTGCACCGCCGTCACGAAGCGCTCGCCGGTGACGGTGAGTTTAAGGCAAATGCGTCGGGCGTCGAGTTGCGAGGCGACGCGGAAGGCATAGCCGCGCTCGACAAGATCGGCGGAGATGCGGCTGGCGCGGGAGGGGTCGATCCCCAAGCGCTCGGCGATGGTTCCGACCGTCACCTCGTCCTGCGGGTTCTCGCCGACGACGGGGTTGTGCGCGATGGCGATGATCGCGTCGAGATGGCTCACTTCCAGCGAGGGGTCGACGCGGGCCAGGATCAAACGACCGAAGTCCCGGCGCTGGATCGAGCGGCGCACCTTGCCCATCACCGCATCGATGGCGGCGAGGGCCCTGGCCGCCGCTTCCGACATGCCGCTTCCGAGCGCCAAATCTGCGAGGTCCTGATCGCCATGGGTCTGGCACAGGGCGGGGGGAAATCGGTCAGGCTTGCCCGGTCCGGACGCATTGTCGCTCATACCCAGCGCGCTAGCAAAAATACATGTCAATGTCAAGTATATGTCTCTAGCATATATTTGATATTGACATGTATTTGCTATGGGCACATAAACCGCGCCCAATTTACGGAGATGCCGATGAGTCTCGACTCGACCCTTCCCGATGCGGCGCCCCTGGAGGCCGAGGCTGGCCCCGACCTCGCAACATTGATTGTCTATTTCGGTGCGCTGATCGCCATGTTCATGGCCACCATAGACATGCAGATCGTCGTCACCGCCTTGCCGACCATTGCCGGCGAACTCGGCAATCTGCACCTGTTCGGCTGGGTCGGCGCCGCTTACCTGCTCTCGACCTCCGCGGTCGCGCCTTTCTACGGCAAGCTTGGCGACATGTACGGCCGCAAAAACGTGGTGTTGTCGGCGATCGCCTTGTTCCTCATGGGCTCGCTGGTCTGCGGCGCCGCATGGTCGATGGAGAGCCTGATCGCCGCGCGCGTTCTGCAGGGCCTGGGCGGCGGCGGCCTGATGGTCTCGGCGTTCGCCATGATCGGCGAATTGTTCGGACCGCGCGATCGCGCCAAATATCAAGGCTACAGTTCGGCGGTATTCGCGCTGTCGTCGATTCTCGGCCCGTTGGCCGGCGGCTATATCACCAGCCTGTTCGGCTGGCGCTGGGTGTTCCTGGTCAATCTGCCGATCGGAATCGTCGTGCTGGGGGTACTCGCCTTCGCGATGCGCAGCCGGTTCAGCGAGAGGAGACACCACATCGACTATCTTGGCGGCGTGCTGCTGGCCATCGGCACCACCGCCATCGTCTATTGGGGCTATCACGTGCTCGACCCCGTCGGGCCGGACCTGTTCACCTTCGTGCTGCCGGTCGTCGCGTTCGCCGCCATCGCATCATTCATCATGGTCGAGCGGCGGGCCGAAGAGCCGATCGTGCCCTTGCGGCTGTTCGGCATTTCGACCGTCTCCATCGTCACAGGCGTCTCGCTGGTCTCGGGATCCGTGACGCTGGGGATGTTCTTCTATTTCGCGCTCTACATGCAGACGCTCACCGGCTTGAGCCCGGCGGCGGTCGGCTTCCTGTTCCTGCCGGCTTCGGTAACCTCGATGATCGTCTCGATCATTGCCGGGCGGGTGATCGCCGCGACCGGTCGCTACAAATGGATGCCGGTGGCGGCGATGGCTATCGGCGGGCTGCTGATGCTCAGCTTCATCCTCGTCAATTCGCACACGCCGATCTGGCTGCTGGCGGCGATGATGGGCTTGTTCGGCGTCAGCATGGGTCTGCAGTTCCAGGTGCTGATCGTGGCGATCCAGGCCGCGGCGCCGCTGCAGGACATTGGCGCGGTCACCTCGCTGATCACTCAGGCGCGCACGATCGGGGCGTCGCTGGGACTGGCGCTGAACGGCGCCGTGATGACCTGGGCGTTGAATAGACAGACGGCCGAGCTTCCCGCCGATGCGGCCGCGCTATTGCCGGAGGGCCTGACCGGGCTGAACCCGCATCTTGCCTCGGGCCTGCCGGATGCGGTCCGTGAAGTAACGCTCGGCCACTATTCGAGCGGCTTCAACATCATGTTCATCTGGGTGGCGGCGCTCTATTTCGTCGCCATGGCGCTGACGCTTCTGCTCGAGGACGTGCAAATCCCGAGACGGAGCTGAGCCCGCTGATTCCTGGCGAGACGCCGCGTCCTGGTCCTGGGCGAAACGATTACGACGGACGGCGGCGCCACGCGCCGGCTTGACACCGTCCCCGCCATCCGATCAGGCAAGACGCAGCGCCACCCGGCGCCATACCCAACACGGAGCCGCTCATGCCCGTCATCGTCGCCTATGGGGATTCCAACACCTGGGGCTATGATCCTGCCGCCGGCGCCCGCTTTCCCGCTGGCGTACGCTGGACCGGCGTGATGAGCGCGGCGCTCGGCGCCGATTTCCGCGTGATCGAGGAAGGGTTGAACGGGCGCACTTCGGTGTTCGACGATCCGATCGAGCCTTACCGCAACGGTCTTGCCTACCTGCCGCCCTGCCTGCTCAGCCATGCGCCGCTCGATCTCATCATCATTTCGCTGGGCTGCAACGACCTCAAGCGGCGTTTCTCGCTGTCGCCCAACGATATCGCGCAAGGGGTCGAGCGGCTGGTGGTGACGGCGAAATCCTTTCCCGTCGGTCCCAATGCGGCCCCGCCGGAAATCATCCTCGCCGCGCCGCCGCCGGTGGTGAAACTGACTGGCTTTGCCGATATGTTCGAGGGCGCGCACGAGAAGTCGCTGAGCCTCGGCGGGCGCTACCGCGCGGTCGCCAGGCTGCATGGCATTGGCTTTGTCGACGCAGGCGAGCATATCCATTGCTCGCCCCTCGACGGCATTCATTTTGAGGCCGACCAGCACGCCAGGCTTGGCCAGATCATGGCCGCCGCTGTCCGCGAACGGCTGGCTTAACGGGCGCCGGGGACTTAAGAGTTACAAATATTTCATGCGTAAAGCGCGTTCGGCGCCCTTCTTTCGGCGGGGTGGGTCTGCAATAGTGCGCGCCTCGCCGCGCCATTTGGCCGCTTCCCAACCCTTCGAGGCCCTGTTCGATGAGATTTCTCAGCTTTGCCGTCGGCGCCTTCGCCGCGGCGACATTTCTGGTCGGGTTGAAAGCGCCCGATACGATGGTGTTTCTTCTGGCGGCCGCGGCGCTGGCTTGCGCGATCACCACATTGCTGTCGGAACGCCAATCGGCTTTCCTGAAGATTTTCACGGCGACTTTCGCCACCGAGACTATCGTCTTCGGACTGGCCTTTCTTGTCGATCAATTGGGTCTGTGGCCGAAGGCGTATGAGAATTACACGCTGCCCGATAGTCTGCCCTTCGCCGTCGCGCTGTTCGGGGTTTTCGTTTTCGCGATTTCTTTCATTCCGGTCATGCGCAAAATGATCGGCATCGCCGACCCGTATTTCATGGCTTCGACGCCGACCAGCGCAAGAATCTGGCCGTTTTCTCCCTTTGTGGTTGCGCAGAACAGGTTAGCGGCGGCGAGTCTCGTCTTTCTGATCGTCATCAACCAGGTCGAAGTGGCGTTTGACGTGCGCTTGTCCTATTTCCGCGCCGATTTCACCAACGCCTTGAAGAATATGGACCAGCCGGAATTCTGGCGGCAATTGTTCCTCGTCTTCCTGCCGGTCGTCGTGGTTCTGGTCGCCGCCTATACGATCGAATATGTCGTGACCTCGACTTTCGTCATTCGGTGGCGGCGCTGGCTGACCGCCCATTACACCGGCCGGTGGATGAGCCACGGCACGCATTATAAAATGCTGCTGGCGGGATCGCCGACCGACAACCCCGATCAGCGTATCTCGGAAGACATCTACGCCTTCATCGACGGCAGAGGCGCGGGTACCGGCATCTATGGCTATTCGATAACGGCGCTGCAAAATCTGACGTCGCTTGTTTCCTACGCAATCGTGCTTTGGTCATTGTCGACGGGGTTCACTTTGCCGGGCCTGGCGATCGTCATTCCCGGCGTATTGTTCTGGGTCGCGCTCGTCTATACCGGCGCGGGCACGCTGCTGACGCATTGGATCGGGCGCTCGCTGGTCGGGCTTTATTTCACGCAGCAGAGATTTGAGGCGAATTTTCGTTTCGGTCTCGCCCGTGCGCGCGAATATAGCGAGCAGATCGCGCTGCTGCGCGGCGAAGAGAACGAGACAAGAGCGTCGAACGGAAAATTCGGCGATATTTTCGATAATTACATGCGCATCGTCAATGTGCGAAAACGACTGACGGCGTTCTCGCGATTTTATTTCCAGGCCTCGGTTTTCATCCCCTATGTCGTCGCCGCCCCTTTTTACTTTCTCGGCAAGATAAGCCTCGGCGCGCTCAACCAGGTCGGCGCCGCCTTCAACAATGTCAACGAATCGATGAATTTTTTCGTCACCTATTATGTCGGGCTCGCCGATTTCAAAGCGACGCTCAACCGCTTGACGTCGTTCGACGAAGCCATCGCCCGCGCGCAGGCGCTGAGCGCAAAGACGCCGCGCATCGATTTCTCGCAATCGCCCGCCAGGGATCGCCGGATCGAAAGCCTGTCCTTGTCCCTACCGGATGGGCGTCCGCTCGCCCATGTCGAGAACCTCACCCTGGCAGCTGACGATCCGACTTTGCTTGCGGGACCCTCGGGTTCAGGCAAGTCGACGCTGTTCCGGGCGATCGCCGGCATCTGGCCGTTCGGCGAGGGCAAGATCGCCGAGCCGAAGGCGAGCCTGATGCTGCTGCCGCAGCGGCCCTATATTCCGATCGGCTCGCTGCGCGCCGCCATCGCCTATCCCGCGCCCGTCGACAAGTTCACCGAAGAGGCGGTGCGCGCAGCCCTCGCGGCGGCCGGCCTTGGCGCCCTCGCCGAACAGCTCGACGAGACCGATAATTGGCAGATGCGCCTCTCGGGTGGCGAACAGCAGCGTCTCGCTATCGCGCGCGCCTTGCTGGTGAGCCCCGACTGGTTGTTTCTCGATGAGGCGACGTCGGCGTTGGACGAGGCGAGCGAAGCACAGGTCTATCGCGCCATCGCTGAGAAACTGCCCGCGACGACGCTGGTTTCGATCGGCCATCGCGCGACGCTCAGCGCTTTCCACAAGCGGCGCCTCGAAATGCAGCCGCAAAAAGATGGCCCGGCCGAAGTGCGGGAAGCCGCGGCGGAAGGATAAAGTCGCCGCGCTCCGCTCAAAGCGAGCGGGCGAGCCGCAGCGATCCCTTAGGGCCTTTGATGACCAGATCGCCGTTCACGAGATCCCAGGTCGGGCTTCCGGTGAGGGCGGAAAGGAAGCCGAATTCCACCGCCATCACGTCCTTGGCGCATTGCTTCTTGGTCAACGCGTAGGGGCCGAGCAGCAGGTGCTGATCCTTGACCGGGTAAAGCGTCGCCGACCACGCATTGCAGCCGGTATAGCCGGAGCCGCGCAAATTGCCGTCGATTTTCAGGCTGGCGTCGAGGCCGGCCGGGACTGGCTTGTCGTTGATGTCGCGCAGCGACCAGGTCTGGTCGAGCGGGAAATTCTTTTGCTGGGGCGGCAGCGGCTTGACGACGTCGTCGCCCGGCATGCGCATCTGCGCGAGCGCTGATGTCGCGGTCGACGCGGCGAACAAGATGAACGCGGCGCGCAAGAACTTATTGTTCATCAGAATCCTCAGGGCTGCGGCGCTATTGGCCTGGCGGACGAAGCCTCTTTTCCGCTTGCGCGGGACGAAGCTGAGCCATGGGTCCCGGTGCGCCGCCGCCCCCATGTCAGCGGGCGCCCACGCGACTCAAGAAGCTCTCAAGTCCAGACGCTATAACGAAGGGCGCCCCGGCAGGCAATCGCCCGCTCACGCTCCGCCGAGCGGATTCTTCGGAAGGCAGCCCGAGTCGGCTCTTGCGCCTCCCGCGCGCCCACACCACATCTGGTTTGGCGCGGTCCAGTGAGACGCGCCATAGGCCTGCGCCGCCATATCGGGGCGCGGGGTTCTCATATCGCTTCATCAGGAGGATGTGCTTATGCGTAACTATGATTTGTCCCCGCTCTATCGTTCGACCATTGGTTTTGATCGGCTGTTCTCGCTTCTCGACCAGCATTCCGGCCTCGAGAGCGCCGCGCCGACTTACCCGCCCTATAATATCGAGCGAACCGGCGAAAACGCCTATCGAATTACGATCGCCGTGGCTGGTTTCGCCGACAGCGAATTGTCGATCGAAACGCGGGAAAACACCCTGACCGTTCGCGGCTCCAAGGAGACGCAGAAGGGCGAGGGCGAAAAGCGCGAGGTGCTGTATCAGGGCATCGCCGCACGCGCCTTTGAGCGCCGCTTCCAACTCGCCGATCATGTCTTCGCCACCGGCGCGACGACCCAGAACGGGCTGCTTCATATCGATCTCGTCCGCGAGGTTCCCGAAGCTCAGAAGCCCCGCACGCTGGAAATCAACAAGGTCGGCAAACCCGCCGATTCAGTCGTTCAGCCGATCGCCAAACAGGCGGCCTGATCGACGTTGAAGCGCCGCATTCAGCGGAAAGGGCGTCCTTCGGGGCGCCCTTTTTCTTTGCTTTTATTCGAGCGGCGCGACCGGCACGTCGTTGAGGACGGGCTTGGGACGCGTGGGCTTGGCCGGCGGCGCGGCGGCGGCAGTTTCGGGCGCGGGCGCGGCGACGGGTTTGGTGTCGGCTACGCGCGGCGCAGGCGTCGCCGGCGTCGACTGATGGGCGCTGACGACGGGACGGGCCGGCATCGCCACCGGCGGGGTGATCGCCGCGGGCGGATTGGCCGACCGCTGTGTCCCTAACGGCTCCTGCTTGATATCGGCGACACGCGGCGCGGGCGTCGACGGGCGCGCGCTGACGGGACGGGCGGGGGTCGCCACAGGCGGGGTGATCGCCGCCTGCGGATTGGCGGCGGGTCGCGGGTTTGACGGCTCCGGCTTGGCAGCCGCGACGCCGGGCGCGGGCGCGGCGGGCGTCGCCGCCTCCGGGCTGACCGCGGCTTGCGGATTCGCCGGTTGCGGATTGGCCGGCGGCTGCGCGGCGACCGGCGCCGGCTTGGCGTCGGCGGGATTCGCTGCCGGCTGAGCGACCGGCGTCGCGTCGGGCTTTTTGTGCTTGGCCTGCGGCTTGGGCTTCGCCTTATCCGACGTATGCCCGACATCGGGCGGCGCCAGAAGGACATAGGGGTCGGACGAGTCGACGGCGGCGTCGGGACGACCGGCTGGATCCTCGGCGCGTGCGACCTGGCTGCCTTGCGGCGCCGGCCGCACGAAGGGGCCATGAAGCAATTGCCCGGAGTCGCCATAGACTTCGGCCGGCGGGCGCGGCGCCGGCCCATCATCGTCACGCTCAAACTCGCCGTCGAACGTGTCGTTGCGCGGGCGCGGCCGGCTCGACCAGTCGTCGCTCGCCGCATATTGCCGGCGCTCCTCGGCGCCGTAGCGTTGCAGCAGACGCCCATCCCTGGCGTCGATGACCAGCCGCTCGCGGTCATTATCCCGGCCAAGGACATTGGCGAGATAGACCGGGCCGCGGCGCATCACCGGGCCGGTCAGGCGATATCCGCTCGCCTCGACCATGCGCTCGACCTCCATCGGCGGCACTGTCCGATCCCAATTGAACAGGAATTGCGCCTTGGCCGAAGTCGCGCCAAGCGACAGGACCGAGGCGGCCAGAACAAGCGCGGCGGCCGACGCGCGCGGCAAAAACAGGTTCGAACGAATGCTCATCGGACGCGACTCCTTCGAGCCTGCGGGCCCGATCGCCTATGCTTCCCTAACAATTGCGGCAAGCTTGCGGCTTATAGTTTACAAGATGTTTCCGTCGCCTCATCGGCCGGCGGCGGGCGCCGAAGCGCAATGGCCGCTGACGATGGCGAGAAACCGGTCGATTTCGGAATCGCTGGTTTCGAAGGAGCATACCAGTCGTAGAAAGGCTTCGTCTTCGCGCGGCGCCAGCGCCGGCGGAACCGCACGCGAACTCCATTCGTAGAAGCCGACCCCTTCCGCCCGCAAGGCCGCGACGAGGGAGCGCGGCGCGATCGGGAAGACCTGATTGACCTGACGCGGCCAGGCGAGGCGCAAGCCGGGAATGGCCGAAAGACCGTGGGCGAGACGATCGGCCGCACGATTGGCGCGGCGGGCGAGCGTCAGCCAGAGATCGCCGTCGAGATAGGCCGCCATCTGCGCCCCGAGAAAACGCCCCTTCGACAGGGTATGGCCGCCGCGCTTGCGCTGGAAGGCGAAATTGGCCGCCTGCTCGGGGTTGAAGAACACCACCGCCTCGCAGCCGATGGCCCCGTTCTTGGTCGCGCCGAACGAGAGCGCGTCGACGCCGGCGGCCCAAGACATTCGCGCGGCCGAGCAGCCGAGTGCGACCAGCGCATTGGCGAAACGCGCGCCGTCCATATGCACGGCAAGACCCGCGTCATGGGCGATCGCCGACAAAGCGGCGATTTCGTCTGTTGTATAGATGGCGCCGGCTTCCGTCGCCTGCGAAAGCGACAGGGCGCCTGGCTGCACCGATTTAACGAGACCGCGCGGAAAGCGCGCCAGAGTTTCGCGCAGGGCCGCCGGCGTGATCTTTCCGGCCTCGCCGGCGATGCCGACGAGCTTGGCGCCGGCGGTGAACAATTCCGGCGCGCCGCATTCGTCGTCATGGATATGCGCCTCCTCATGGCAGAAGATGGCGCTCCACGGCGGCGCCAGCGCGCCAAGGGCGAGCGAATTGGCGGCGGTGCCGGTGCTGACCAGGAACGAGGCGACCGGGCGTTCGAAGATCGCGCTCAAAGCGGCTTCGGCGCGCTGAGTGAAGGAATCGGCGCCGTAAGCGGGCGCGCCTCCCGGATTGGCCGCGACCAGCGCCTCAAGGATGGCGGGCGCCGCGCCGGATCCATTGTCGCTTGCAAAATTCATCAGCCCTCGCTCCTTGGATTTCAGCGGGAGCTATTGTCGCATTCCTGGGCGCGCGCAAGCGCGTCCGCCCCTGCCCAGCGTCAAATTATCGCGGCTTCAAAAAATTGGCTTTGACGCCGCGCGGCGTCTTGTGGAACGCTTCTAAATCTGTCAAGGTCAGCCGAGATAGGACAGTTGTGCTGACCATTTTCTGGCGCGTTTGTTGCAAGCAATCATTTGCGGGCGCGCATAAGGGGATCAGCGCAAATCAGGCGACGGCGATGACGAGATTGACGGTCAAAAAAGATCGAAAAAAACACGCCGCGTGAAGCCTTTGGGCCGCGTGCGCCGCGGCCGTCGATGTCCAGACTACGCCAGCACAATTTGACGACAACCGGCCGGAAGAGTGCGGCCGTGAAGGGGAGCGGAAAATGAACGGCAAGGCTCAGGCCCCAGGCGACCTTTCTCCGGCCCGCACGGATCGCGCCAAAGCGGCCGCCGCGCTCGCATCCCTGCCGGAGGCCGCCTTTTCGCGTGGGCCGGTGGTCGTCGATCCGTTCCTGCCGCGCGCGCAAGGTCTCTATGATCCGGCCCGGGAGCATGATTCCTGCGGCGTCGGCTTTGTCGCCGACATGCGCAACCGCAAGTCGCATGACATTCTGCAAAAGGGCTTGCAGATCCTCATCAATCTCGATCATCGCGGCGCCACCGGAGCCGACGCCAAGCTTGGCGATGGCTGCGGCGTGCTCGTGCAGATTCCGCATGGCTTTTTCGCGCCCGAGTGCGCCAGACTCGGCATCCATCTGCCGGAGGCCGGCCATTATGCGATCGGCCAGTTCTTCATGCCGCGCGACAAGTCGGCGCGCCTGCTCGTCGAAAAGATCATCGAGGAGGTCGTCGCCGGCGAAGGCCAGGTGCTTCTCGGCTGGCGCGACGTTCCCGTTGACAACAGCGATCTTGGCGACAGGGTGAAGGCAGTCGAGCCCGCCCATCGCCAATTGTTCGTCGGGCGCGGCCCCGGCGTCGTCGACGAGGACGATTTCGAGCGCAAGCTTTTCATCCTGCGCAAGGTCGTCTCCAATCGCATCTATGCGGCGGGTTCGTCGAGCTTTGCCGAATATTATCCGGTCTCGATGTCGTGCCGCACCGTCGTCTACAAGGGCATGGTGTTGTCGCCGCAGCTTGCCGGCTATTACGCGGATCTGCGCGACCCGCGCTTCGAGACGGCGCTGGCGCTCGTTCACCAGCGTTTCGCCACCAACACGTTTCCGTCCTGGCGTCTCGCCCATCCTTATCGGATGGTCGCCCATAATGGCGAGATCAACACGCTGCGCGGCAACGTCAACTGGATGGCGGCGCGCCAGGCGAGCGTTTCCTCGCGCCGCTTCGGCAACGACATTTCCAAGCTCTGGCCGATTTCCTATGAAGGCCAGTCGGACACCGCCTGTTTCGACAATGCGCTCGAATTTCTCGTACAGGGCGGCTATTCGCTGACCCATGCGATGATGATGCTGATTCCCGAGGCCTGGGCGGGCAATCCCCTGATGGACGAGGAGCGGCGCGACTTCTACGAATATCACGCTTCCATGATGGAGCCGTGGGACGGCCCCGCCGCCGTCGCCTTTACCGATGGGCGCCAGATCGGCGCGACGCTTGATCGCAACGGCCTGCGCCCGGCCCGCTACTTCGTCACCGACGACGATCTCGTCGTGATGGCCTCCGAAATGGGCGTGCTGCCCGTGCCGGAGGAGAAGATCGTCGCCAAATGGCGCCTGCAGCCGGGCAAGATGCTGCTCGTCGATCTCCTCGAACATCGCATCGTGTCGGACGCCGAGATCAAGCAGACGATCTCGCGCGCCAATCCCTATCGCGCCTGGCTCGAAGACACCCAGATCGTGCTCGAGGATCTAAAGCCGGTCGAGCCGCGCGCCTCGCGCACCGACGTCTCGCTGCTCGATCGTCAGCAGGCGTTCGGCTATACCCAGGAGGATCTGGCGATCCTGCTTGCGCCGATGGCCTCGACCGGCCAGGAAGCGGTGGGATCGATGGGCACGGACACGCCGATCTCGGCTTTGTCGGATCGCTCGAAGCTGCTCTACACCTACTTCAAGCAGAATTTCGCGCAGGTCACCAATCCGCCGATCGACCCGATCCGCGAAGAACTGGTGATGAGCCTCGTCTCCTTCATCGGGCCGCGGCCGAACCTGTTCGACCCGGCCGCCAATTCCAAGAAGAAGCGCCTCGAAGTGCGCCAGCCGATCCTCACCAATGAGGATCTGGAGAAGATCCGTTGCATCGGCCATTTCGAGGATTCCTTCGACACCAAGACGCTCGATATTACTTATGACGTTGAAAAGGGCGCCAGCGGTATGGAAGAGGCGCTGCTGCGCCTGTGCGAGCGCGCCGAGACGGCGGTCCATGGCGGCTACAACATCATCATCCTGTCCGACCGGATGCTGGGCCCGGACCGCATTCCGATCCCGGCGCTGCTCGCCACCGCCGCCGTGCATCATCATCTCATCCGCAAGGGCCTGCGCACTTCCGTCGGCCTCGTCGTCGAGACCGGAGAAGCGCGCGAAATCCATCATTTCGCTTGCCTTGCCGGCTATGGCGCCGAGGCGATCAATCCCTATCTCGCCTTCGAGACGCTGACCGCGATGGCGAGCGGATTGCCCGAGGAGGTCAGCGCTTATGAAGTCGTCAAGCGCTTCATCAAGTCGATCGACAAGGGCCTGCTCAAGGTCATGTCGAAGATGGGCATCTCGACCTACCAGTCCTATTGCGGCGCGCAGATATTCGACGCGATCGGCCTGACGCGCTCGTTCATCGACCGCTTCTTCTTCGGCACCGCGACGATGATCGAAGGCGCCGGCCTGGCGGAGATCGCCGAGGAGACCGCCACGCGCCATGCCGACGCGTTCGGCGCTTCGCCGGTGCTGCGCAACGCATTGGAGGTCGGCGGCGATTATGCCTATCGCCTGCGCGGCGAAGCCCATTCCTGGACGCCGGAATCGGTTTCGTTGCTGCAACACGCGGTGCGCGGCGGCGCCAAGGAAAAATACGCCGCCTACGCCCGGCTGCTCAATGAACAGGAAGAGCATCTTCTGACCATCCGCGGCCTGTTCCGCATCCGCACGGCCGCCGAGGATGGGCGCCAGCCCGTGCCGATCGAGGAAGTCGAGGCGGCCGCCGCGATCGTCAAGCGCTTCGCCACCGGCGCCATGTCCTATGGCTCGATTTCGCGCGAGGCGCATACCACGCTCGCCATTGCGATGAACCGCATCGGCGGCAAGTCGAACACCGGCGAGGGCGGCGAGGAAGCCGACCGCTACAAGCGCATGGCCAATGGCGATTCGATGCGTTCGGCGATCAAGCAGGTCGCTTCCGGGCGCTTCGGCGTGACGGCGGAATATCTCGTCAATTCCGACATGATGCAGATCAAGATGGCGCAAGGCGCCAAGCCCGGCGAAGGCGGCCAATTGCCGGGCCACAAGGTCGATGCGATCATCGCCAAAGTGCGCCATTCGACGCAGGGCGTCGGGCTCATTTCGCCGCCGCCGCATCACGACATCTATTCGATCGAGGATCTCAAGCAGCTCGTCTTCGATCTGAAGAACGTCAATCCGCAGGCCTGGGTGTCGGTCAAGCTCGTCTCGGAAGTCGGCGTCGGCACGGTGGCGGCGGGCGTCGCCAAGTGCAAGGCCGATCATGTCACGATCTCCGGCTTTGAAGGGGGGACCGGCGCTTCGCCGCTCACCTCCATCAAGCACGCGGGCTCGCCCTGGGAAATCGGCCTCGCCGAGACGCATCAGACGCTCGTGTTGAACGGCCTGCGTTCGCGCATAGCCGTGCAGGCGGACGGGGGTTTGCGAACCGGGCGCGACGTCATTATCGCCGCTTTGCTCGGCGCCGACGAATTCGGCTTTGCCACGGCGCCGCTCATCGCGGCCGGCTGCATCATGATGCGCAAGTGTCATCTCAACACCTGCCCGGTCGGCGTCGCGACGCAGGACCCGGTGCTGCGCAAGCGCTTCGTCGGCCTGCCCGAACATGTCATCAATTTCTTCTTCTTCGTCGCCGAGGAAGTACGCGAATTGATGGCTGCGCTCGGCTATCGCTCTTTCGATGAAATGGTCGGTCAAAGGCAGATGCTCGACAAGACCAAGGTCATCGAGCATTGGAAGGCCAAGGGCCTCGACTTCACCGACCTGTTCCACAAGCCCGAGCCTTCGCCCGGCGACACCATCTATCGCAGCGTGGAGCAGGATCACGGCCTCGACAATGTCCTCGACCGGCGTTTTATCGCGGAAGCCGGCGAGGCGATCGAGCATGCCCGGCACGTCCGGCTCGAAATGCCGATCCGCAATTCCGACCGTTCGGCCGGCGCCATGCTGTCGGGCGAAATCGCGCGGCGCTACGGCCATGCCGGTCTGCGCAACGAAGCCATCCACATCAAGCTGAAGGGTTCGGCCGGCCAGAGTTTTGGCGCGTTCCTCGCCAATGGCGTGACGCTCGAACTTGAAGGCGAGGCCAATGATTATGTCGGCAAGGGCCTGTCGGGCGGACGCGTCGTGGTCTATCCGCCGAAGGAGGCGGTCAGAATCGTCGCCGAGCGCGCCATCATCGTCGGCAATACCGCGCTCTACGGGGCGATCGCCGGCGAATGCTATTTCCGCGGCGTCGCGGGTGAGCGCTTCGCGGTGCGGAATTCCGGCGCGATCGCTGTCGTCGAAGGGGCGGGCGATCACGGCTGCGAATATATGACCGGCGGCATCGTCGTAGTGATCGGCGAGACCGGACGTAATTTCGCCGCCGGCATGTCGGGCGGCATCGCCTATGTCCTCGATGAGGCCGGCGACTTCGCCAAGCGCTGCAATCTGTCGATGGTCGAACTCGAACCGGTCGCGGCCGAGGAGGAGTTGATGCAGCGCCTCCATCATTCGGGCGGCGATCTCGAAGGCCATGGCCGCGTCGATATCATGGACGACATGAGCCGGCACGATTCGGAACGCCTGCGTCAATTGATCGTCAATCACGCGCGCTATACCGGCTCGACCCGCGCGCGAGAGATTCTCGAGAATTGGGACGCCTATCTGCCGAAATTCCGCAAGGTGATGCCGGTCGAATACCGGCGCGCGCTGGCGGAGCTGGCCGCGCAGAGGAGCGGCGAGCAGATGCTGGCGGCGGGGGAATGAGCGGGGGCGCTATCGGCCTCCCCGCCTGCGTCATTGCGAGGGAGCGCAGCGACGAAGCAATCCAGACTAGGCTACCAAAGCCTCGTCTGGATTGCTTCGTCGCTGCGCTCCCTCGCAATGACGGTTGATAAATAAGCGCGCGTTTTGTTGTTGAGCGACGGATTTGAACCAATGGGCAAGGTTACAGGATTTCTTGAGATCGATCGCGCGGACCGGCGCTATGCGCAGGCGTCCGACCGCATTCGCCATTATCGCGAATTCATGTTGCCGCTGTCGGAGGAGACGACGCGCAACCAGGCGGCGCGGTGCATGAATTGCGGCATTCCTTATTGCCATTCCGGCTGCCCGGTGAACAACCAGATCCCCGACTGGAACGATCTCGTCTATCGCGGCGATTGGGAAGAGGCGGCGCGCAACCTGCACACTACCAATAACTTTCCCGAATTCACCGGCCGCGTCTGCCCGGCGCCGTGCGAGGCGTCCTGCACGCTCAATCTCCAGGACAGTTCGGTGACGATCAAGACGATCGAATGCGCGATCGTCGACCGCGCCTGGGCGGAAGGCTGGGTGAAGCCGGAACCGCCGGCGCAGAAGACCGGCAAGCGGATCGCGATCGTCGGCTCAGGGCCGGCCGGCCTCGCCTGCGCCCAGCAATTGGCCCGCGTCGGCCATGAGGTTCATCTCTTCGAGAAGAACGCCAAGCCGGGCGGGCTGCTGCGCTATGGCATTCCCGATTTCAAGATGGAGAAGCGCCACATCGACCGGCGCATCGCGCAGATGAGGGCCGAGGGCGTCGTCTTCCACTGCAACACTCTGGTCGGCCGCGATGTCGCGGCCAAATCATTGGTCGACGATTACGACGCCGTCGCTCTGGCCGGCGGCGCCGAAGCGCCGCGCGACCTGCCGGCGCCGGGGCGCGACCTTGCTGGCGTGCATTTTGCGATGGATTTCCTGCCCCAGCAAAATCGCCGCGTCGGCGGCGAGCCGATCGGATCGAACGAGCCGATCAGCGCCACCGGCAAACATGTCGTGGTGATCGGCGGCGGCGATACCGGTTCGGACTGTATCGGCACCTCGATCCGCCAGGGCGCGGTGAAAGTGACCCAACTCGAAATCATGCCGATGCCGCCCAAGGCCGAAGATAAAATGTCGACCTGGCCGAACTGGCCGCTGAAGCTGCGCACTTCGTCAAGCCATGAAGAAGGCGCCGAGCGCGACTTCGCTGTGGTCACCCATTCCTTCTCCGGCGAGAATGGCGCTGTGACCGGCCTCAATTGCGTGCGTGTCGATGCTAAGATGAAGCCGATCGAGGGCAGCGATTTCCAGCTCAAAGCCGAGCTCGTGCTGCTCGCCATGGGCTTCGTTTCACCCAGGCACGAGGGCATGCTCAGCGATCTTGGGCTCAGCCTCGACAAGCGCGGCAATGTCGAGGCCAATGTCGCCAATTACGCGTCTTCGCTGCCGAAGGTCTATGCCTGCGGCGACATGCGGCGCGGCCAGTCGCTGGTGGTCTGGGCGATCCGCGAGGGCCGCCAATGCGCCTCGGCGATCGATAAGGCGCTGACCGGGGCGACAGTGCTGCCGAGGTAAGGCAAACGTCGCGCCGGGCGGCGCAAGCGTCCGATCGTGATGCTTCTCAACGCAAATGCCCGGCGCAAGGCCGGGCATGATGTGTCGAGAGTCGCAAAAGTCGCAGCGACTCGGCCCCAAAAGCAACCAGCTCAGCCCGCGATGCGCTCGTCCGCCGCGGTGGGCTCGCGCAGCACATAGCCGCGGCCCCAGACGGTTTCGATGTAATTGCGGCCATGCGAGGCCATCGCCAGCTTCTTGCGCAGCTTGCAGATGAACACGTCGATGATTTTGAGTTCCGGCTCGTCCATGCCGCCGTAGAGGTGGTTCAGGAACATTTCCTTGGTCAGCGTGGTGCCCTTGCGCAGCGAGAGCAGTTCGAGCATCTGATATTCCTTGCCGGTCAGATGCACGCGGGCGCCGTCGACTTCCACCGTCTTCTGGTCGAGATTGACCAGCAGGTCGCCGGTGATGATCACCGATTGGGCGTGGCCCTTCGAGCGGCGCACGATCGCATGGATGCGCGCGACCAGTTCGTCCTTGTGGAAAGGCTTGGTCAGGTAATCGTCGGCGCCATGGCCGAGCCCTTTGACCTTGTCCTCGATGCCGGCCATGCCGGAGAGGATCAGGATCGGCGTCTTGACCTTGGTGACGCGCAGCGACCGCAAGACCTCATAGCCGGACATGTCGGGCAGGTTCAGGTCGAGCAGGATGATGTCGTAATCGTACAGCTTGCCAAGGTCGATGCCTTCCTCGCCGAGGTCGGTCACATAGACGTTGAAGTTCTCCGATTTGAGCATCAGTTCGATGCTCTGGGCGGTGGCGCTGTCGTCCTCGATCAGTAAAACGCGCATGTCAGGTCCCCAGCCTTGTCCATCGGTGCGAGACCGCGGTTAAGTTCGCCCAGATGGCGCCACAAAGAAGCCGGCGCACGGCCGAAGGCGTAAGCGGCCGATTCGAGACGCAACCATGCAAGCGAATGGTTAACAAATCTTGATTCATGCCTGCAAGCCCAATCGCGATAAATCGGAAAAAACCATCAATTTGTTGAATTTGTTATGTTAAAATCGCTTCGTCGAACTCATTAATTACATTAACTCATTCTCTTAAGCGATTCATCGGACTCAGTCTTGTCGACTCGATTACAAAGCCAGCAGCGCCGCCTCGTTTTCGACTTGGTAGGGAGTGTTAACGATCCGGGTAAACGAACTGCTAACGCCGGCGCGCGAATGATCACTTTTCGAGCTTCCGTCGCCATTTTCGCCTGAAAAAGAGTCGCTGTGCTGCGGGCGTAAGGAAAGAGCAACTTTCGTCAGCCATCGTGGCGACGTCTCGCGGTCAAGGATTGGAGGGCCCCAAAGCCCTTGGCTCATGTTGTTTTTGCGTTGCGGAGTGTTGCCAGATGAAGTCGCGAGACACGCTTATTCGATTGAAGCGCTTTCAGGTCGAGGAAAAGCGTCGGCGCGTGCGCCAGATCGAGACCATGATGGCCGAGTTCTCGCGCATGACGCTTGATCTCGACCGCGAGATCGGCGTCGAGGAAAAGCGGGCTGGGATCAGCGACCCCAATCATTTCGCTTATCCAACCTATGCCCGCGCCGCGATGAGCCGGCGGGAAAACCTCAAGAGCTCGATAGCCGAACTTGCCGGCCAGATGGAAGAAGCCAAGGCCGCGCAGGAAGAAGCGCAGGTCGAGCTGCAGAAATTCGAAACCCTGGACGGCCGCGAGAAAGCCGCCGAGCGGAACCTCGAAATGGGGGCGCGCGCGTAAGGCGGCGCGGTTGCAGCAAGCCGCGTCCCCAGGGCGCTTGAAACAAATCTGCAGCCCAAAGCCTTGAGAAGGCTTGATCGCCGAGCAAAACAGGCGCCTCCGCCGGCTTCGCGCCCGCGTCGCTGATATTCGTACTGGGGCGCGGGCCAGGACGGCCGCGATCCCAGGCGGGTGAGACCACGCCGCTCAGACAATTCGCAGCCCGAAAAAATAAATCCGCGCGCCGGGAATAATCGCGCCTCACCCCGAGTCTCCTCCTTGAACGGCATAGAGCCGGACGAGGAGAAGCGAGATGGCGCATAGTGAGGATAAAGGACTCGACCGCCGCCAGGCGCTCGAATGTATGATCTGGGCGGGAACCGGCGTGATATGGACGCTCGCCGGCGGCGTGCCGAAATCGACGCTGATCGGATCGGCGCAGGCGGCCGAGACGGGTTTCAGTTTCCTGCAGATTTCCGACAGCCATGTCGGTTTCGACAAGCCGGCCAATCCCAATGCGCTCGGCACGCTGCGGGAAGCGATCGGCAAGGTCGTCGCCATGCCGGCCAAGCCGGCGTTCATGATCCATACCGGCGACATCTCGCATCTGTCGAAGCCCCAGCAGTTCGACGACGCCGATCAGGTCATCGGCCAGGCCAGGCTCGACGTTCACTACGTGCCGGGCGAACATGACATCATCGACGAGGCCCAGGGGAAAGCCTATCTCGACCGTTACGGCAAAGGCGCCAAGGGCGCGGGCTGGTATTCCTTCGACCAGGCCGGCGTCCATTTCATCGGCCTCGTCAATGTCGTCGATCTCAAAGCGGGCGGCATGGGCAATCTCGGCGCCGACCAGCTCGCCTGGCTCGCCGACGATCTGAGGGGTAAGAGCGCTTCGACGCCGATCGTCGTGTTCGCCCATATTCCGCTATGGACGATCGCGCCCGAATGGGGCTGGGGCACACAGGATTCGGCGCAGGCGCTTAGCCTGCTGGCGCCTTTCGGCTCGGTCACCGTGCTGAACGGCCATATCCATCAGTTGATGCAGAAGGTGGAGGGCAATGTGACCTTCCATACCGCGCGCTCGACCGCCTTTCCGCAACCGGCGCCGGGCACGGCGCCCGCGCCCGGGCCGATGCTGGTTCCATCAGGCGAACTTCGCGGCTTGCTCGGCGTCAGAACCGTGGCGTTCCAGCAGGGCGTGAAAGAGCTCGCCGTCACCGACATTTCTCTCGCACAGTGAAGGAGCATGCGATGATCAGGAGTTTCGACCGGCGCCGGCTCGGCGCCTGGATGGGCGTCATCGCGATGGGCGCGGCGGCTGTATTGTATTTTGGCGCGATCATGCTTGCCTGGGCGGACGAGGTCACCGTCGGCATCGACAATTTCGCCTTCGTGCCGGAAGTGCTCAACGTCAAGCCGGGCGTCACCGTCACCTTCGTCAATCACGACGACATCCCCCATCTTGTTGTGGCGACGGACGGCAAATATCGCTCGAAGGCGCTGGACACCAATGACAAGTTCAGCATCGCCTTCGACAAGCCCGGCGAATATGCCTATTTTTGCGGCCTGCATCCGCATATGAAAGGCAAGATCATTGTCGCGCAATGAGCCTTGGGGGCGTGGTGACGAGCGAACTGGCGCGTAGGCGTTTTGCCGAGATGGTGCTGCCTCATCTCGACGACGCCTATGGGCTCGCCCGTTGGCTCACTGGCAACCAAACCGATGCCGAGGATGTCGTGCAGGACGCCTGCATGCGGGCGCTGGCGTCGCTCGACGCGGCGATCGTGGAGCGGCCGCGCGCGTGGGTGCTGACGATCGTTCGCAATACGGCGTTCACCTGGCTCGCCAGGAACCGGCCGAAGATGGTGCTGCTCACCGACGATTCGGAGCTTCTCGAAGCGGCGGCCGCCAAAGAGCCGGGCGCTGGCGCGGCCAATCCGGAGGAAAGCCTGATCGCCGCCGCTGATGAGGCGGCTTTGGAAGCGGCGATCCAGGGCCTGCCGCATCTGTTCAGGGAAGTGATCGTCATGCGCGACATCCATGGTCTCAGCTATCGCGAAATCGCCGCGGCGATCGGCGCGCCGCAGGGAACGGTGATGTCGCGGCTGGCGCGGGCGCGCGCGCTGCTGATCGACAAGCTTGGGAGCCGGATATGACCGAGCCGCCGTCCGACGATCCGACCCTTCTTCTCCATGCCGCGCTCGATGGCGAACTCGACGCCGCCGGCATGATCGCGATCGAGCGCCGGCTCGCCGCCGATCCCGCGCTCGCCGCAGAATATGCGCGGCTCGCCGCCTTGCGCGACGCGATCAGGACGCGCCTGCCGCGCGCGCGCGCGCCCGATTCGCTGCGCGCCCGTGTCATCGCGGCGGCGCAGGCGCCGAGTCCGACGCCGCGGGCCGCACCGCGCCGAGTGTGGCGCCTCGATGCGCGCTACGCTTCGCTCGCCGCCTCGCTGGCGATCGGCGTCATGCTGGGGGCCGGCGGCTTCGGACTGCTGGCTCCGCAAAGCGCCGACAATGACGTCCAGCAGGCGATCGTCGCCGGCTTTGTCAGGGGGCGATTGTCGGGCCAGCCGGTCGATGTCGCGACCTCCGACCGCCATACGGTCAAGCCCTGGCTCGCCGGCAAAATCGCCGGCGCAACAACGGTCGTCGATCTCAAGGCGGATGGCTTCCCGTTGGTCGGCGGCCGCATCGACGTCATCGGCGAGACGCCGGTTCCCACTCTCGTCTACCAGCGGCGCGAGCACCAGATCGCGCTCAGCGAAATGCCGGGCTCAAGCGCCCAGGCCGCAAGCGCGCCGCGCCTGTCGACGCGCGGCGGCTATAATTTTGTCGAATGGGAGGATGGCGGGCGACTATACGCCGGCGTCTCCGATCTGCCGCCCGCCGAGCTCGACGCCTTCGCCGCTGCGTTTCGGCGCGCGGCGGCTGTCGAACGCGAGGAAACGCCAAAGCCATGAGCCTGACGCCGCGCTTCGGCGTCAGGCCAAACGCCAACCAGCTCTAATTGGCGAAAGTATTGCAGGAATCGATCTGTCCGCTCTTCAGCCCCGTCGTCAGCCATTGCTGGCGCAGGGCCGAACTGCCGTGGGTGAAGCTGTCGGGCACGGCATAACCGCGCGCCGCGGTCTGCAGGCGATCGTCGCCGATCGCGGCGGCGGTCGCCTCCGCCTTTTCGATATCGCCGGGGTCAAGCACGTGCCATTTCTGGTCGGCGTTCGCCGCCCAGACGCCGGCCAGGCAATCGGCCATCAGTTCGATGCGCACCGAAATGGCGTTGGCCTGGGTGCGGCTGGCGTTCTGCTTGGCTTCGTCAGCCTTGTCGAGAATGCCGAGCTGGTCCTGGACATGGTGGCCGATCTCGTGGGCGATCACATAGGCATAGGCGAAATCGCCGCCGCCGCCGTATTTGGTGCGCATGTCGTTGAAGAACGACATGTCGAGATAGACCTTCTTGTCATTCGGGCAATAAAACGGCCCCATCGCCGATTGCGCCTGGCCGCAGCCCGAGCGGAACGAGCCGCTGTAGAGCACCAGTTTCGGAGGGACATAAGCGACGCCCTTTTGCGCCGGCAGAACCTGCGACCAGACATCCTCCGTCTGGCCGAGAATCTTCTTGACGAAAACCAGCATCGGGTCGTTTTGCGCATTCTGCTGGGGCTGCATCGCAACGGGAGAGGGCGCCGGCGCGGAATAGGAAGAAGCACTGCCGCCGTTGCCCATCACGATCTGCGAGCCGCCGATCAGAATGCGCGGATCGATGCCGGTGAAATAGCCGATCACCGCAAGAACAAGGATGACGCCGATGCCAAGACCGCCGGCGCCGCCGCCGATTGGGATGCCGCCCCCGCCGCCCCCGGAGGCGCCGCGCTCGTCCTCGACGTTGGTCGATTCCCGGGAGTTCTCCCACTCCATAGCCGCCCTCCTGCCCACGCCGATCGAGCCTTTGCTCTAGAATGTTTCGGGCCGCGGTTCAATTGCCGAGGCGGCCCGGCTGGCAGGGTGCGTCAGCTCTCCTTCTCGACAAAGGATTTCAGCCGCGTCAAAGCATCGTCCCATTCTCTGGAGACGCGTTCGAGATAGGATTGCAGCGTGAGGGCTACCGCCCCGCGCTATGCGTCCTTGTCATCGTAACGGCTGACCTCGAGAAGATTTCCGTCGGGATCGCGAAAATAGACCGACTTCATGGGACCCAGCGCGCCGTGGCGCGCCACCGGCCCCAGTTCGATGGCGACGCCGCAACTTCGGAGATGCGCGATGATTTCCTCGATCGGCCGCGGCGTGATCAGACAGAAATCCGCCGAACCGGGCGTCGGCTCGGCCGCCTTGGGCTCGAAGGCGCCCTCGCGCTCATGCACGTTGATTTTCTGACGGCCGAATTTTAGCGCGGCTGGCGCGCCCGGCCGAAACTCGCTTTTGAAGCCGAGCGCGTGTTCGTAAAAGTCCAGCGTCGCTTCGAGCGAGCGCACGGTAAGGACGACATGGTCGAACCGGTCGATCATCACGTTTTGACGCCCTCCGGCGGCAGCGCCGCCGGCACGATCGTCTGGCGCCACCCGATGCGTCGCGACAGCGCGCCCTGCAAGTTTATTGGGTCAAATGCGCCGAAGCCACCGCCGACTGAAATAACTCGTTCAGAGCGGCGGATATGTTCTGTCCGAGGCCAACCTCGTAAAACAGTCCCGACGAAGCGCAGTTCTGCAGCGTCGTGCCGATGCTCGACTGATAAGGCGCGACATGCGCATTGTACCAGCTATTGGTGGGCAGCGGAAAATATTCCGTATAGAGGATCGCTATTTTGATCCCGTTGCTCTTCAGCGGCGTGCACCAGTCCTTGGTTCCAGTCATCGTTGATTCCTGCCGCGAACCACTGACCATTTCGTCCTCGACGCCATCGGTGACGATGAACAATATTTCCTGTGGCGTATCGCCGGCCTTGTTCGTTCCGCCGCCGGCCGGCGAGGGAATGAGCGCGGTGATGTTGCTCATCGCCGTGTCATAATTCGTATCGGCGTCGCTATTGCCGGTGCCGGCTCCGCAAGGGTTGGTTGTCGTCACGCCCCTGGTCGTCGTCGTTGTCGGGCTGCACGCGTTGTTATTGTCGTAGACCTCAAGGGTTTGCGTATTGTTCGACTGCATGCTGGCCAATTGCGTGGACCATGTCGAAACAAAGTTCGACGTCAGCGGAACCAGTTTATTGAACCCGACGTCAAACGAGTTGATCGACATCCTGTAGACTGGCTGGACCGCGATGGCCGGATTGTTTTCGGCGTTGAAGGCGGTATTCGTGAGGTCTGTGATCGCCCCGTCAAGCAAGTCCGCCCGAAGCGTAACGCCAAGGCTCCTCGCCAGCGCATAATTGTCTTCCCCTCCCGGATTGCCGAGATTGTCCGCCGACGGATTGGCTTCGTGGCACGCAAAGGCGCAGCCGCCCTGCGAGGACGTGTTGTTCACCATGGTCTGAATATCGGCCGGCGTCCCGGCGATCGCCATGGATGGAGACGTGTCAAGCAGCAAATAGAAATCGATATTCGGTGGCGTCGCTGCGCTGCCGGTCGAAGAGCCGCCGAACGAAATCGTATTCATGTTGAGGATGCCGCCAAAGATATTCTGCGACTGCGCGTTGTAGCTGACCGTTACGTTACGGGCGAGACCAACGTCGGCGACAGTGACGTTGAAATCCGTCGTATTGGTGATATCGAAGATCAACCGGGATAAACCGGTCACCTGTGCATTGAACATATTCTTGGCCGCCGTTATTGAAGCGGCGTCTGATTGCGTCATCATCGCGGGCGTGACCGCCGCTAGCACCGCGGCGTCGGCCGCCGCATTCAATTTCGATTTGAGGCGCGCCGCCGCGCCGTAGTCGATCGCCATGCCGACAGAGAAGATAAGTGGGATCGCCATGAATCCGAATATCATCGCCACGTTGGCGCGGCGATCGCGGATGAACTTGTGAAAGATGACGCGTGTCATGACAGGCCTTCGACAATTGGTGCGACTATGGCGGACGCGTCCGCGTTTCCCTGGGGCGCGCGATAAGTTCGACTTCGAATGATCCAACAATTGGCTATCCAGATTTGCCGGATCAACTTGGGGCAGTTCGTCGCTTGAAGAGATGGTTCCGTGCGCTCTAGATTAATTGACTCGCCGAATGGCGGCGGAAAGGCCGCCGGTCCGCTCCACCGCTCGGACTGCGAAAACGTTACCGACTTCAGTCTTTACGTTTCCTGAAATTATGCGTTGAATATTACGCATTTTGGCTGAGCGGGCTGTTCGCGATCGAGATTTGGTTACGAATTGGTTGTTCGCTGTCGATTCACCGGCCGCTTCGCATAAAAGCCGCGCCTCATGTGGCGCCCGAGGCCAATTGAAGGTCCCGGCCGCGGCGCCATTCTGCAAGACGTCACCTTTACGGCGTGAGTGCGATCTGCGTCGATATGCGCGGCGACATATAAGTTTGGTCGGTGAGGACGATCGGCCCGGTCACCTGATAACCGATCGAGGGCGTGTAGGTGTACCACACCTGGCCCCAAATATAGGTCACGTTCGCCGTGTCGATCGCCGTGGGTAGCGAGACGACCTGCCCAACTGTCAACGGCGTGCCGCCAGGCGTCGTCGTGCTCCAGACGACCTTGGCGACGCCGGCGGCGTTGGTCGTCACCTCCGAAACCGTGACGAGCATTGGGGTTGAAGAATAGGGCGCGATAATCGCCGAGGAGGCGCCCAGCAGGGTTTGCATGTCCGCGTTTGATATCGACGAATATTGCGTGACCAGATCGGTGACGGTATGCACCGTGAGGGTGACCTTGCGATCTATCGCGATCGCATCGCCGTAAGTGATGGCGCCGGTGAACAGAACGAGCGCGACCGGAAGAATGAGCGCGAATTCGGTCCCGGCCGCTCCCCGCGAGCCATGGACGAAATTGCGGAAAATTGAGAGTCCCTTCGCCTGGGCGCTGCGTGCCAGTCTTCTCATCTTCATGGTTCGTTTCTGAACACGGCGGTTGACATCAATAGTCGAGCGCCATTTGGGAGATTAGACAGGTTAAAGCCCAAAGGCCCGAGAAACACAGGCCATTGATACATCACTTGCATGACCATGATGTCGCCGGCGTTGCCTGGGTTATATGTCCAAACGTTTGTCACGTTGCCATGCGAATCATAGGTCAGCGTGGGCGCCGACGTACCGGCTGTAGCGAACGAGGTCGCCGGCTGCAGATTCACCATAAAGCCGGCGCAGTTGAAAAGACCGGGAGAGTTGTTGCAGAGCGCCTGCCCGAATTGAGTTTGAGTCAGACCCTGGCTTTGCGCCTGACCAGTCAGCACGAGTCTCGCTGTTTCCTCGACCGCCGTTTCGAGGGCTTCCTCCGCAAAATAAACAATGCTTATCTGTAAGATGGCCAATAGAAGCGCAATGGTTGGCGCCGCCACGAGCGCGAATTCGATCGCAGCGCTTCCGCCTCGCCCTCGCAGAAATTTGGCCAATATGGATCGCCCTGAGCGAGGTTGCTCGGTCTTTCCTGGCTCGAAGTTGGAAAGCGGGGTCATGAAAGTCCAACGATAAGGCAAATAGCCACGCACGCAGGCTAGTAACGAAAGCTTGCGAGACCGTTACGTCCATACCGGGAAATTCATTGCAATTTAGATATCCGCGCGGATATCGCGACGCACGGACATTGTGGATTGGTTAACGTTTGGGCGCCATCGCGCCGCCAGTCATCTGCGCGGACGAAATTTTATTGCTTCGCCAGCGCAGCCGAACCATAGCCAAGGCGGCCGTGAACGCGCGCCGAGGCGGTCGTATCGCCCGTTTTGGTGAGCTTCATGAAATAATGATCGCGGTCGCCAAAAGAAACTTTGGTCGGCGTCACTTGACTGTACTGAATGTCGAACGCCGCGCCCCTGATCGTATAACTGACGACTTTGTCGTCGGCGATCGTCACCGCGATCGGCGAAGTATTTCCTAGCAATCCGGTCCAGGTGCCGTTCCATGCGCTTTTTTCTTGCGCCAATGAGGCGTCGGCGGGAACGAGAAACGCAAACGGAACAGCGATCAACAGAAATCGGCGACCGATCGTCATCAGAACCTCCCGAGAAACCATAGCGCTTGCCACGATGCGGCCGCGCCACGCCGAGATATGGCGAAGCCGCGGCAGGAAAAGGGCGAAGCGGGCGCCGTTGCGCGCCGACAAATCACCGGGATGAGCGGCTTCGCCCGGAAAACATGGACTTTGCGGAACTCACGCGCCCTCTCGCGCCAACGTCACAATTGCGTGAGGGATTTGCAGCCGGCGATCGCGCACGCCCTATCCGTCGTCCCGTAAAATCCTCTTCATCGACTTCGCTCGGCGCGGGCCGGTCGCGCACCGGCGCAATCATAGGGAGAACTCGCGATGAAGAGACTGATCGCAGTCGCGGCCCTTGGCGCCGCGATTCTGGGCTGGTCGTCGGCGGCGCAAGCCTGGGTGTTTTGCGCACACGAGCACGGCTTTTGCTCCGCGCCCTATGGCGCCATGATTCACTACGGCCGTGATGGCGCTTTCGCCGCCCGCCGAAGCCCGCCGGGCGGGTTGCCGTGCAACAATGCCGTCTTCGGCGATCCTCTCGTCGGCGCGCCCAAGCTCTGTTTCATCTCCAATCCCTGGAATTGAACGGCGCTTGTCGGGATAGCGGGATGCGCGCCTCCGGCGTCGCACGCGCAGCTCATGGCGTCCCCCGGGCGGCGTCGATGCGCCGGCGCCATGAAATTGAGTTTTGCCGGCGCCCGAACTTTTTGCGCCGCGGATTGTTAAAGGGGTATGGCGCATCCACAGCCACACCGGCCGCTAGTCGTGCTCATCGTCGAAGATGAGCCGCTCGTTCGAATGAGCGCGGTCGCGATGATCGAGGAAGCCGGCTGCCAGACCTATGAAGCCGCCAATGCCGACGAGGCGATCGCCCTTCTTGAAAAACATGCGGAAATACGCATCCTGTTCACCGACATCGACATGCCGGGCTCGATGGATGGCCTCAAACTGGCGCATTACGTTCGCGGACGCTGGCCGCCGGTGAAGATCATCGTGACCTCCGGGCACGTCCAGGTCGGTCGTCAAGACATGCCGCGAGACGCAACGTTCTTCGCCAAGCCTTATCGGGCGATGCAGATCGTGGGAAAACTGCGCGAATTGGCCATTCAGGCGGGTACTGGACAATAGGCCCGTCTAATTCTTGGCCCGCGCCAGCGCCTCGTCCAGCAGGCGCGCCAATTGCTCGGGCTCTTTGGGGAGGCCGGCGCGAATCCACAAGGCCTGCAAGTCTTTGAGCACCGCGCCGACGCCCTGTCCCTGAGCGATTCCGCGCGCGACAATATCGGCGCCGGTGAACGGCAGCGTCGGTTCGGGCGTGTCGGATAGGAAGCGAAAGGCCGAGGCGAAGGCGGAATCGTCGGGCGCTGCGGCGGCGTCGATATGGGCGAGCGTCAGCGCGTCCTGCGCCGCCGTTCGCTTGCGTGCGAACAGCAGCGCGCTGAGATCGCCAAGCGACGGCGGCGCGTGCAGGCCATGCAGCCCTTCGAGGGCGCCCGCCGCGCCCGCCAGCCGTTCATATTCGGCGTTCGACAGACGCAACCTGTCGCGCAGCCGCTCGCCATCCTCGACGATCGCCAACCCCAGCGCGGCGAGGCGCATCAGGGGATCGGGCGGCGATGCGCGCGCGGCCTCCACCGCGATCAGTCGCCGAAGGCGCGCGGGATCGGCCGCACTGGCGATAAGCGGTCCAAGCAGGCCCGCCTCGCAGCATTGCGCGACGACTTCACCCGCCCGCCGCGCCTTGAGCAATTTCATCAATTCGGCGCGCACGCGCTCGCGCGACAGCAGCGCCAGGCCGTCGCGCTCTTGAGTGGCGGCGAGCAAGCCGGCGCTATCGAGCGCCCCCTCGCCATAGCCGGCCGAGAAGCGAAAAAAGCGCAACGACCGCAGAAAATCCTCACGAATCCGGCTTCGCGCATCGCCGATGAATCGCACGCGGCGCGCGCCAAGATCGGCAAGGCCGCCGGTGTAATCGTGGACGAAGCCGTCGCGATCGAGCGAGAGCGCGTTGATGGTGAAATCGCGGCGCCGCGCGTCTTGTGCAAAATCACGTCCGAATCGCACTTTGGCGTGGCGTCCGTCGGTCTCGATATCCTCGCGCAGCGTCGTCGTCTCGATCGGCAACCCGTCGACGATGACTGTCACCGTGCCATGTTTCAGTCCGGTCGGCGCGACTTTGAATCCGGCGGCGCGGGCGCGCTTCATCGTGACCTCGGGAGGCGCCGTCGTCGCCAGGTCGAAATCGCCGAGCGGCAGGCCGAGCGCGAGATCGCGGACCGCGCCGCCCACCAGGCGCGTCTCTTCGCCGTCCCCGTCGAGCGCCTTCAGTGCGCGCGCGAGCCTTCCTTCCGCCAATAGGCGCCTGTCTTTAAGCCGCCCGCCGTCGATCGTGGGCAGATCGCTCATTCGATATGGCCGGGAATCAGACGGCCATTTTCGATATGCGCTGGCACGTAGGTTCCCTGACCGCGCGGGGCGGCGAGGCCGAACAGGAACATGCCGAGCGCAGCGACGAACAGGCCGGCCAGCGTCAGGCTCGAAACGCGTCCGCGCGACCAATGTTCGACCGCTAGCGGGTAGCGGGCGCGCAAAACAAGATAGATCGCAAAGGCGACGAAGGGCGTCAGGAAAAGCGCCACCGGCTCGAGAATGGCCCGCAACATCAGGAATAGAGCCTTTCGTAGAGGTCGCGCAGGATGCCCGCGGTCGCCCCCCAGATATAGCGCTCCTGCCACGGCATTGCATAAAAATGCCGCAGCCGGCCCTGCCATTCCCGCGCGTGGCGCTGATGATTGGCCTCGTTCATCAAGAAGCTGAGCGGCGTCTCGAACACATCCTCGACTTCGCCCGGGTTAATCGCCGGGGTGAAGGACGGATCGACGATCCCGACCAGCGGCATGATGCGGTAGCCAGTGCCGGTCAGATAGGGATCGAGCCAGCCGAGTGGCTCGACTGCGCTTGGATCGAGGCCGATCTCCTCCTTCGCCTCGCGCAAAGCCGCTGCGAGAGCGGTCTCGCCCACGTCGATCTTGCCGCCGGGGAAAGCGATCTGGCCCGAATGGCTGCGCATGTTGGACGCCCGCTGGGTCAACAGGACCGTTGGGCCGTTCGGCCGCGCGACGATCGGGGCGAGCACCGCGGCCGGCGTCGCGTTGGCGAAGGCGCGGGCATCGGGCGCCGGCGGATTCAGCGCATGGTCGCCCCGGCGCGGCGCCAATGCTGGATCGAAGGCGTCGACGGGAAGTTCGGGCGACAGGCGCGCCCGCGCCCGCGCACGCAGATCTTCGATTGAGAATCGGGCGGGGATCGGAATATTCACAGTCCCTCCAGCGCCGCCGCCTTCGTCATCGGGAAGAAAATGCCGCTCGAGACGACGCCGAACCAGTCTTCGCCCTGCCATTCTCTGGTGTGGCCGAGCGCCGCCAGATCATAGAACAACGCCCGCTTGACCAGCGCCCACAGGCCGCCGCGCACCAGAACATAGGGTTTCAACCCCTCCGAGGCGCCGCGTTCGAAGCGCAAAGGATGATCCTTGCCGACGGTGACGAAATCCTCGACATTCGTGCGAAAGATCAGAGTTGGCGCGCCGCTTGCATCGTCAACGATGAGCTCAACCGCCAGGAAAGGGGCGTCGTCGACCTTGATGCCGACCCGCTCCACCGGCGTGACCAAGACATAACGATCCTCGTCGCGGCGCAAAATGGAGGCGAACAATTGCACGAGCGGCAGCCGTCCGATCGGCGATCCGTGGTAGAACCAGGTTCCGTCGCCGGCGATGCGCATATCGATATCGCCGCAAAACGGCGGATTCCACAGATGCACCGGGGCCGGGCCGGTTTTGCGCGCGGCTGCCACGCCCTCCATTCCGAGTAAGAGCCGTTCGGGTGGTTTATGGGGATCATCCGGTTGTGAAGCGGCCTTTGCCATAATCTCGCGCCTGTTTGCGGGCAAGCCTCTATCCCTTGGGAGGCGGTTAGACTAAGCCGCCTGACGCCTTAATGTAGTGGGCGGACCGCGAAAGGGGAAATCCCTTCACGTTCGCGTAAGGTTGGAGAAGACATGAGCCCTGTCCAGGACGCCGCCGTCACCGATTTCGAAGGGGGCGTCGCGCGTAGCGCCGAAGCGGCGATGGAGCGGATCGCCGCCGCCAAAAGCGCGATCGGCGCGGTCATTTTTGGTCAGGAGCGCGTCGTCGAACAGACGCTGGCGACTTTGCTGGCCGGCGGTCACGGTTTATTGATCGGCGTGCCGGGCCTCGCCAAGACCAAACTCGTCGAGACGCTGGGAATCGTTTGCGGGCTCGATTCGCTGCGCGTCCAGTTCACGCCGGACCTGATGCCTTCCGACATCCTGGGCTCGGAAGTGATGGAGGAGGGGGCCGACCGCAGCCGCGCCTTCCGCTTCATCAAGGGCCCGATCTTCGCGCAATTGCTGATGGCCGACGAGATCAACCGCGCCAGCCCGCGCACGCAATCGGCGCTGCTGCAGGCGATGCAGGAAAATCACGTGACCGTGGCGGGCGCGCGTCATGACCTTCCGCGTCCATTTCACGTCTTGGCCACTCAAAATCCGCTGGAGCAGGAAGGCGCCTATCCCTTGCCGGAAGCGCAGCTCGACCGCTTCTTGATGCAAATCGACGTCGGCTATCCCGATCGCCTCGCCGAGCGCCGCATTCTGATCGAGACAACCGGCGAATCGGAGGCGCGTCCCAAGGCCGCGATGAGCGCGCAGGAATTGATGGAGGCGCAGCGGCTGGTGCGCCGCGCGCCGATCGGCGACAGCATTGTCGAGGCGATCCTCGATCTCGTGCGCGCCGCGCGGCCGGGCGAGGGCGACCCGGAAATCACCAAACATATCTCCTGGGGGCCGGGACCGCGCGCCGCCCAGGCTTTGATGCTGGCGAGCCGCGCCCGCGCCCTGCTCGATGGGCGGCTGTCGCCCTCCAAGGACGATATCGCGGCTTTGGCCGAACCTGTGCTCAAGCACCGCATGGCGCTCACATTCGCCGCGCGGGCGGAGGGCGAGGATTTGCCCCGCCTGATTGCGCGCCTTGTCGCCAAAACGGTCGGCTGAGGAATGGCCGCAACCCTTCGCGTATCATCGGCAGGCCCGGCGACCCCGCTCTGGCGGCGGGACGCGGCCACGCTGGCGGCGCGGTTGCCCAGTCTCGTCGTCGCGGCAAAGCAGATCGCCCAGAGCGTGATGCATGGCGTGCATGGGCGGAGGCGCGCCGGGCCGGGTGAAACATTCTGGCAGTTCCGCCCCTTCATATCCGGCGAGTCCGCCGGCGGCATCGACTGGCGCCGCTCGGCGCGCGACGATCGCGCCTATGTGCGCGAGCGCGAATGGGAAGCCGCCCATACGGTTTGGATTTGGATCGACCGGTCGCCCTCGATGGCTTTCGTCTCGGAACTTGCGCAGGCGTCCAAGATCGAACGCGCCACCGTGCTCGGGCTCGCCGTCGCCGATCTGCTGGTGCGCGGCGGCGAGCGGGTCGGCTTGGTCGGCCTCACGCGCCCGGTTGCGGTGCGCGGCGTCATTGAGCGTTTCGCTGACGCGCTCGCGCTCGACGAACGTCTCTCAGGCGAAAGCGCGCCATTGCCGCCGCCGATACCCCTGGCGGCGCGTTCGAAAGTGGTGCTGATCGGCGATTTCCTCAGCGAGGAGAGCGCGGTTCGCGTCGCCATCGACGCGTTGTCGGCGCAGGGCGCGCAAGGCCAGGCGCTGATGATCGCCGATCCGATCGAGGAGACTTTTCCGTTCGAGGGCCATGCCGAATTTATCGGCGCGGACGGCGCCACGCGCCTGCGCGCGCCGCGCGCACAAAGCCTGCGCGAAGCCTATCTCGCCAAGCTTGCGCGCCATCGCAATGCGGTGCGCGCGGCCTGCGCTTCGCGCGGCTGGGGCTTCGCCCTGCATCGCACCGACAGACCGGCGGCGCAGGCGTTGCTCGCCCTGCGCATGCGCCTTGAGGGTCCCGATGGCGTCGGCGCCGCCGCCGCTTCCCTTCAACCGGGCGGCGCCTGAATGTTCGGTCTACCGCTCACATTCGCGGCGCCCGCCGCTCTCGCGGCTCTTGTCCTGCTTATTGCGCTCTATATTTTCCTGCGCGTGACGCCGCCGCGTCCGCGCGAGATTCTGTTTCCCCCGCTCCGCCTGCTGCTCGGCCTCGATCCCAGGGATCAGACGCCGCACCAGACGCCCTGGCCGCTGCTGTTGCTGCGCATCGCAATCTGCGCGGCGATCATCCTGGCGATGGCGGGGCCGATCTGGAACGCGCTTCCCTTGGCCGGCGGCGCGCCGGGGCCGCTGCTCGTGCTGCTGGACGATGGGTGGCCAGCGGCGCCGAGCTGGGAGCGCCGGATCGCGGTCGCGCGCGAGCGCCTTGCCGCAGCGGCCGGCGCCGGCCGCCTTGTCGCGCTGGCGCCGATTTCGCAGGGCGCTCTGGCAATCACGCCTGCCGATCCGGCCCATAATATGGAGAAATTACGCGCACTCGCGCCCGTGCCCTACGCGCCTGATCACGGCGAAATTCTTGAACCTGTCCAGCGCTTTCTCGCGCAAAATCCCCAGGCGGAGATCGTGTGGATTGCTGATGGCCAGGAGTTGGGCGGAACCAACGCCTTCGCGCGTTCGCTGGCAGGCGTCGCTGAGGGTCATGACGTAACCGTTCTCACCGACAAAAGCAGCGCCTTGGGACTCGCCGGAGTCGACAATCTCGCCGGCGCCCTGCAAGCGCGTGTGCTGCGGGCCGACGCCGGCGCGCGGCAGAACGGCCTGGTGCGCGCGCTTGACGCCAAGGGCTTGACCATCGGCGAGGCGCCTTTTGACTTTGGCGGCGGGCGCGCGGCGATGGCGCAATTCGATCTGCCGATCGAATTGCGCAACGATGTCGCAAGCCTGACAATCGCCGACGAACGCTCGGCCGGCGCTGTCGCGCTGATCGACGAACGGTGGAAGCGCCGACGCGTCGCCATCGCATCGGGCGCCAGCGCCGACATCGCCCAGCCGCTGCTGGCGCCCACTTATTATTTGTCGCGCGCACTGACGCCTTTCGCCGATGTCAGGGAGTGGCGCGACAGCGCGAGCGATCCGATCGTCTCGCTGATCGCGGAAAAGCCTGCCGTACTGGCATTGGCTGATATGAGCGTGGGAAGCGGCGCGGCGCATGATGCGCTGGTGAAGTTCGTTGAAGAGGGCGGCGTGCTGGTGCGCTTCGCTGGCGCGCGTCTGGCGGCGACCGCCGATGATCTGACGCCTACCGCGCTGCGCCATGGCGGGCGCACCTTGGGCGGCGCCCTCTCCTGGGAGACGCCCAAACGCCTGGCTCCTTTCGATCGCGACAGCCCGTTCTTCGGCCTCTCCGTGCCCGAGGAAGTCACCATCCTGCGCCAGGTTCTCGCCGAACCCGAGCCTGGTCTCGCAGCCAAGACCTGGGCGCGGCTGGCGGACGGCACGCCGCTCGTTACCGCCGAGCGGCGTGGCAAAGGACTGATCGTGCTCTTCCACGTCACGGCGGACACGACCTGGTCGAACCTGCCGCTGTCGGGCTTATTCGTCGACATGCTGCGCAAGATCGTCGCGCTCGCTGGCGCTCCGGCGCCGGATAAGGATACCGCGCAATCGCCCGCCGCGGCGAGCCTCGCCAATCACGCCCCGGCGCGCGCGCTCGACGGCTTTGGCGTGCTGGGCGCGCCGCCCGTCACCGCCAAGCCGATCCCGGCCGATTTCGCCGGGATCGCCGACGCCTCCCATCCGCCCGGCTTCTACGGTTCAGGCGACGCGTTGATCGCGGTCAATGCGCTCGCGCCGACCCAGGAATTGAACAGCGCCGATTATGGCTCGTTGCATGTGCAGGCCGGC